>Ga0181595_10000978_pt1 | contig 31590 bp, 22 predicted proteins | sample 041ome_7_FD_145604 | JGI IMG/M metagenome (GOLD analysis project Ga0181595, IMG submission 145604) | Coastal salt marsh microbial communities from the Groves Creek Marsh, Skidaway Island, Georgia - 041401AS metaG (spades assembly) | ecosystem: Environmental > Aquatic > Marine > Intertidal zone... | reverse complement strand
AAGCGCGCGCGGTCGGTCGGTTCGCTTCAATACGACGCTCGATGGGACGGGCGTTTCGAGATCGTGACCGCGTGACTGTTTGCGCACACGGAAAAGCGCGCGGGCCGGCGGCGTCGCCGGATCGATCGCTCGATCGCGTCGGCGTCGGCGGCTCGGCGGCGCGCGCGGCATCGCGCGACGCGCCGTCGGTCGTCGGAGGCGCGAAGGCGTGGACGCTCGACGCGCGGGACGCGACGTCGATCGGCGACGCGGCGCGGCGACGCGTTCGACGCGAGACGACGACGACGCGGGACGACGGGACGATGGCGCGCGAGGGCGCGATGGACGACGCGGCGACGGCGACGGCGACGGCGCTGATGGAGAGGGCGACGATCGATCCGGAGAAGGCGGCGAAGAAGGCGGCGAAGCTGGCGGAGAAGGAGGCGAAGAGGGCGAAGGCGGCGGCGAAGGCGGCGAAGGCGGCGGAGGAAAAGGCGAAGAGGGACGCGGGCGGCGGCGGCGAGGGCAAGGCGAAGAGGGAGAAGAAGGCGAGCGGGCCGAGCGAGGAGGACGTGCGAGCGCTGGAGAGCGCGCTGAAAACGCCGAGGGGGGAGATGAAGGATTTGGTGGGGACGCCGATGGCGAAGTCGTATAATCCGGTGGCGGTGGAGGCGGCGTGGTACGACTGGTGGGAACGGTGCGGGATGTTTACGCCGACGATGGGGACGAATAAGCCAAAGTTTGTCATCGTGATTCCGCCGCCGAACGTCACGGGTGCGTTGCACATTGGACACGCGCTGACGAACGCTATTCAAGACACCATCGTGCGGTGGCGACGAATGCAGGGATATGAAGCGCTGTGGGTTCCGGGGACGGATCACGCGGGCATCGCGACGCAAACCGTGGTGGAGAAGAAATTGCAGCGCGAGGAAGGCGTCACGAGGCACGATCTCGGGCGAGAAAAGTTCCTCGAGCGCGTGTTCGAGTGGAAAGACGTGTATGGGGGCAAGATCTGCAATCAGCTTCGCCGAATCGGCTCTTCTATGGACTGGACTCGAGAGGCGTTCACGATGGATGAAAAGTTGAGCAAAGCCGTCAAGGAAGCCTTCGTGCGCATGTTCGACGAAGGTTTGATTTATCGCGACAATCGATTGGTGAACTGGAGTTGTCAGTTGAAGACTGCGATCAGTGATATCGAGGTGGATTACATCGAGCTCGATGGGCCGACGATGCTCGCGGTGCCGGGGCACACCAAAAAGGTGGAGTTCGGCGTCATCACATCCTTTGCGTACCCGTTCGAAGACGGGCAAGGCGAAGTTGTCGTGGCGACGACGCGTATTGAGACCATGCTTGGTGACACCGCTGTTGCGGTGCACCCCGAAGACGAACGCTACAAGAGCTTACACGGAAAATTCGTTCTTCACCCGTTCAACGGTCGTCGTATTCCCATCATTTGCGACGCCGAACTTGTCGACATGGAATTCGGTACAGGTTGCGTGAAGATCACCCCAGCCCACGATCCGAACGATTTCAACACCGGTAAGCGTCACGATCTTGAGTTTATCAACGTATTCACCGAGGAAGGATTGGTGAACGAGCAAGGCGGCGAGCAATTCCAGGGCATGAAGCGCTTTGAGTGCCGCGTCGCCATCACGGAGGCGCTCGACAAGCTTGGTCTTTACCGGGGCAAGGCGAACAACCCGATGCGTTTGGGTCTTTGTAGCCGTAGTAAGGATGTCATCGAACCGATGCTCAAGCCGCAGTGGTGGGTCAATTGCCAAGACATGGCAAAGGAGGCGTGCGATGCCGCTCGCGACAAGCGACTTGAAATTCTCCCTACTTTCATGGAACCGACGTGGTTCAGATGGTTGGAGAACATTCGTGACTGGTGCATCTCCCGTCAACTTTGGTGGGGTCATCGTATTCCAGCCTTCTACGTTCGTTTCGCCGGCGAAGGTGACGACGATTGTGGGATGCCAGGCGGTAGCTCTGAGAAGATGGATCGATGGGTCATCGGTCGTGACGCCGATGAAGCGCGCGTTTCGGCCGAGAAGAAGTTCCCGGGTCGAGAATTCACACTCGAACAAGACGAAGACGTGCTCGACACTTGGTTCTCGTCCGGTTTGTTTCCGTTTTCCGTCTTTGGCTGGCCCGACGAGACACCGGATTTGGCCGAGTTTTACCCAACGTCCCTCCTCGAAACTGGACACGACATTTTGTTCTTCTGGGTCGCTCGTATGGTAATGATGGGCATGAAATTGACTGGTAAGGTGCCGTTCAAACAAGTGTACCTGCACGCCATGGTTCGTGACGCGCATGGTCGTAAAATGTCAAAGTCTCTCGGTAACGTCATCGATCCTCTCCATGTCATTGAAGGTATCGACTTGGCCGCCCTCAACGAGACTCTCGTCGGCGGTAACCTCGACGAGAAGGAACGCAAAAAGGCGCAAGCGGGTCAAAAGGCTGACTTCCCCGATGGCATTCCAGAATGTGGGACCGATGCTATGCGCTTCGCGCTCGTGTCTTACACCGCTCAAGGTCGTGACATCAACCTGGACGTTCTCCGTGTCGTTTCGTACCGCCACTGGTGTAATAAGCTTTGGAACGCGACTAAGTTTGCGATGATGAATTTGGGTGACGAATACGTGCCGCCGGCCGATTTCAACGCTACTTTCGATGTACAAAGTCTTCCGCTCGCGGCCAAGTGGGTTCTCAGCCGCTTGAATGCAACATGTGCGTCGACAAACGCGGGTATGGAAGTGTACGATTTTAACACCGCCACGAACTCTGTGTACGCGTTCTGGCAATACGAACTCTGTGACGTTTACATCGAGATCATCAAGCCTGTTATGAGTGGATCGGATGAAATGGCGAAGAAACAACTGCGAGATGCGCTTTGGATTTGCCTCGACGCTGGTTTGAGACTTCTCCACCCGTTCATGCCCTTCGTCACCGAAGAGCTCTGGCAGCGACTTCCGCGCACTCGCAATGAGAACACACCGAAGAGTATTATGATTGCTGAGTACCCAGTCGCGGTCGATTCTTGGGCCAACGCCACGGCTGAGTCGCAGATGCAAATCATAATGGACTCTGTTAAGGCGTTCCGATCGTTGAAGTCCAACTACAACCTTCCTCCCAGAGCGAGACCGGATGTTTTCTACAGTGTCAAGACGGATGACAGCGAAGCGGCGATGAAGATTGATCCAGAAGGTTTGGTCTCTCTCGCGGGCGTCGGTGAGTTGAAACAGCTGGCTCAAGGTGAATCTGCGCCGCCGGGTTGCGCGGTGAGCATCGTGAACGAGTCCGTGACGGTCTATGTTCTCTTGAAGGGAATCGTCGACGCCGCGACGGAAATTGCCAAGCTCGATAAGAAGCTTGATTTGCTCACCAAATCGACAGAAGCGCTCGTCAAAAAGACGCAAGAAGATGGCTACGAGACCAAGGTTCCGGAGAAGGTTCGCAACGAAAACGCCGACAAGATCGCTAAGCAAGCTGAAGAAATTGATTCCATCAAGGCCGCACGTGCGGACTTTGAAGCGTTGCTGTAGACAAAAATTATTCAATACATATGCATAATATAACAACGGACTAATATTGGTATAGACTTCACAGCCTGTGTAGAGTCTGCTCTTTCGTTTGCGGGCTACGCGGTGAAGTCGCTCGCGCCGACTGGGAGCTCACGGCGTCGTACGCGTCGATGCCCGGCGACACCGTGGGCTTCACGTTCACGTGAACTCGCGTGCCAGACAAAGTTCTGCTCACACCTGGGCTGAGATTAGTTCTTTCGCTCGCGGGAGACACATTTTCTGACATTGGAAACGAAGCGGACGTGCGCTTGATCTCCTCCAATTTTTTGCGCAACTCTTCTCGCTCTCGCGCTTTTTGTAGGGAATCGACGCGTGTTGTTTCTGCTTTCGACTCTCGCTGAGACTTTTCGCGCTGCATCCTCTGCAACTCTCGCCAACGTCGAGCAGCTTCGGTACGCATACGATTTTCTGCCTCAGTGGCTTCCTGTTTGGCTTTTTGTACGAACGCGGCGTTCACTTCGGACTGATTATCTCGCGCCTCAGCTTCAGCGGAGCGTCGGCCAGCTTGGTAGCTTTCGTACGCGGCGTTATTGTTCGGTGGAGACGTCGAGTATGTCTGCGTGCTCGAACTCGTCGCGCGAGTCCACTGCCTCGTCATCGACGGCTGCGCGCGAGTGAACGCCTTGTTGGGTTTGCCCATATTTTCCCAAACCTTTCGACACGCTTGCAGGAGTTTGAAGGTTTCCTCGCAACGCGCGTTGTCCTCTAACGTTCCTCCGCGCGCCGCGGAGCGATCGGGATGAAACTTCAATAAAGCCTTTTTGTACGAAGTTTCGATGTTCTTACCGTCCTCGTGCGTTCCCAACCGCAGCAATAACGTCGCCAAATCGCCGTTTTCCGCTATGAAATACAACCCCTCCGACTTGAGCGCCGTCTGCGCCGAGACGCGATATTCATTCAGTGAATCCGCTTCCTTGGCGCGATCTTCAGCCTCTTGCCTAAACGTCTGAGAGCGTTCCATCATGCGTCTCTCCTTTCTCGCCGCTTGCTTCAGTCGCCGCGCCTCCTCGCGCTGCTTCGCCAGCTCCTCGGCGCGTCGTTCCCACTCAATCTTATTCGCCTCCGCGCGAGCTTTGGCGCGCTCGTCGTCCGCGGCGTTTAAAGCGCTCGTGGCCTCCGACACTTGTTCGGCGACAAAGTACATCTTTTCCTTCGTCTCCGCGGAGTCACTCTCGTCCTCGGCCGCGGATCCGGACTCGTCCCCCCGCGACGTCTCCGCCGCGACGTCCCCGCCCGTCTTCGCCGTCCCGTTCTCCTTACTCGCGAACGTCGCGGGCGCGCTCCCGAATCCCTCGCTCGCTCCCTCGCCGTCGTCCCCATCGCCGCGCGTCTCGCTCTCGTCCACGAACGCGTCCTCCATCTCGTCGTCCATCCCCGCGAACGCCGACTCGGCTTCCTCGCCGTCGCGCGCCTCGCCGTCCGCCTCGCCGCCGCCCGCCGCGCTCGCGCTCTCCCCCAAATCCATCGGCGCCGCGCTCGCCGTCCCCGTCGTCGTCTCCGAGCGCGCGCTCGCCGCGCGTCTCGCCCTCGACGCCGTCGCCGACGTCTCGTTCGCATCCTTTCGCGTCGTCGCGCGCCGTCCCAACGACGCGCTCGCGCGTCCGAGCGCGCATCCGAGCGCGAACCACAGCGCGCACGCGAGCCTGAACACGATGCGATGGACGTCCGCCATCGTCGCGCGTGCGCCGCGCGCGACGGCGCGGGACGCGAGCGTCGCGCGCGCGCGCGCGAGTGACGGTGGCGATCCGTCGCGCGGACGGACCGTTTGCCGTTGGGCGTCCGACCGACCGCGCATGCTTCACATCCGCCAGACTGTTTGCGCGTACGAAAACGCGTCCGGTCGGTCGCACGGACGGTCCGACCGACCGCGCGTTTACACTGTTTGCGCGTGCGAACACGGAGCGCCGGCCGTTCGGTCAAACGCGCGCGGGCCGATCTCGCGCGCGCGCGCGCCACACGGCGACGCGTCTCGACGCGCGACGGCGACGGCGCGAGCGACGGCGCGAGCGACGGCGACGATCGACGCGCGACGCGCGCGCGCGAGCGAACATGGGCCAGGGACAGAGCGCGGACGGCGGCGACGGCGCCGACGGACGCCGCGGCCGGGGCGAGAAGAAGGAAAAGAAGAAGTACGTCCCGCCCGCGCCGCCGATGCGCGTGGGAAAGAAGAAGAAGAAGACCGGGATCGAGGGCAGCACGCGATTGCCGAACGTCGCGCCGCAGTCGAAGTGTAAGCTGCGGATGCTGAAGCTGGAGCGGGTGAAGGATTATTTGCTGATGGAGGAGGAGTTCGTGGGGAATCAGGAGCGGTTGAAGCCGCGAGAGGAGCGGGACGAGGACGAGCAGAGCAAGATTGACGAGATGCGGGGGGCGCCGATGAGCGTGGGGTCGTTGGAGGAGATCATCGATGACACGCACGGGATCGTGTCGTCGTCGATCGGGCCGGAGTATTACGTGAACATCGCGTCGTTCGTGGACAAGAGTCAGCTCGAACCGGGGTGCGCGGTGCTGTTGCATCACAAGAATTCTGCCGTCGTGGGGACGCTGGCGGACGACGTCGATCCCATGGTGAGCGTGATGAAGGTTGATAAGGCGCCGTTGGAGTCGTACGCCGATGTTGGGGGATTAGAGGATCAGATTCAAGAGATCAAGGAAGCCGTGGAGTTGCCGCTGACGCACCCCGAACTGTACGAAGACATCGGCATCAAGCCGCCGAAAGGGGTGATCTTGTACGGAGCTCCGGGAACTGGGAAGACGCTGTTAGCTAAGGCGGTGGCGAACTCAACGAGCGCGACTTTTTTGCGCATCGTTGGATCTGAATTGATTCAAAAATACTTGGGCGACGGCCCGAAGCTCGTGCGCGAGCTCTTCCGCGTCGCCGACGAGATGAGTCCCTCTATCGTTTTCATGGATGAGATCGACGCCGTCGGTACGAAGCGATACGATTCTCAATCGGGCGGCGAGCGCGAGATCCAACGTACGATGTTAGAGTTACTGAACCAGATGGATGGTTTTGACTCGCGCGGCGACGTCAAGGTCATCATGGCTACGAATAGAATCGAATCGCTCGACCCCGCGCTCTTACGCCCGGGTCGAATAGATCGAAAGATTGAATTCCCTTTACCGGACGTCAAGACAAAGCGACACATTTTCAACATTCACACCGGGCGCATGAACCTTTCCGCCGACGTACAGTTGGAGGAATTTGTCATGGCCAAGGACGAACTCTCGGGCGCCGACATCAAGGCGCTTTGCACCGAAGCCGGTTTGCTCGCCTTACGTGAGCGCCGAATGCAAGTAACGCACGCCGACTTCAGCAAGGCTAAAGAAAAGGTTTTGTACAAGAAGAAGGAAGGCGTGCCGGAGGGAATGTTTACGTGATTAGAACCGTTTTAGGAGCGACGACACCGTGTAGTAGAAACTGCCAAGCATCACACGCGAGCGCCCGATCGCCCGAATAATGTCCTCCGTCGACGACCTTCGACGCGCGTTGACCGCCGTAGGCGGTGAACGACGAGAGGTACGACCTCGTTTTTCTCGAACGACGCGACGGCGACGATAAAAACCGACCGACACTGACGACGCGACTCGTTCGACGGAACGCGCAGGCGAACGAGAGATTACGCGCGCTTGCGTCGAGTAGACGCGCGAAATCCGCGCACACGGTGCGAAATGCGAAAGCTCGTCGGGTGATGCGCGATGAGGACGGAGCGGACGATCGCGAGATGGATGAGGCGAGCGCGGTACCGAGGCCGAAGGCAGAGGCGGGACAGCGCGAGCGACGTCTGTTCGCGGGACTTCTCGGGACGCTGAGAAAGAGTAAATCAAACATAGAAGAGAAGGAAAAAGAGGTTTTGGCGAAGAGAAAGTCCATCGAGGCAGCGGTTTCGGGAAAGAACGAGGAGATTAGTCGGGAATTGAAGGAGGCGCAGTACAAGGCGTTTTTAGAAAAGCGCGAAGCCGACGAAAGGAAAAAGTTTGAGTTGGATTTGAAGTTTAAGGAGACAGAGGGAGCATTGATCGAGGCGGAATACGAAGAGATGAAATCTAAAATACATGATGGGGGTATATTGACCACGACTGAGCCCGTGCTCGTGTATAAGCCGAAGAATCCCACGAGCGAAGACGCCGCAGCTTCGCAAATGAGTTTGGAAAAGTTGGACGCTTGGCGCGCGTCGCAACTCGAAAGAATCAGAAAAGCTTTGGAAACGATTCGCAGAAGGCGAGAAGAGATCGCCGAGCGCCGCGCACAAGCAAAGGCGAGGGGTGAAGCGCACGATGACGTCGATGTCGAGGACGCAGAGGAAGGCGACGACGCGATGGAAGGTGACGCCGGCGACGCGGCTGCGTAATCTAACATTTGTAGTATCGACAATACGAACAGTTTAGTGCTAACGGCTAAGAATTAGTCATCTAGTCCTTCAACACGCGGACAAAATCACGCGCGTAAGGCTCCAAGTGATCCGCTTCTGCCGGCATCTTTGCGCCGCCTTTTTCATTCCAGTTGAGCACGAAATCGACATGACCCTCCTTTAGGTACAATAGCAACCTGGACGACACCCCAGCGTCTTGAAGTCTCCAGTAAAAGTCCGCGCTCTCGTGCCACGGCACGGTGATATCGGCGCAGCCCGCCATGAGGACTGTCGGCGGGAAATTGAAAGCGTCCGTTGACGCGTCGGCGGCAATTACGCTTCTCCTGTGGAATCCAGCCATCTTGGACATCGAATCGCCCACTAAATCTGTAGGCCCTGGAATCGCGGGCTCAGCAGTTTTACTACGCTGCGGCATCAACTGTGCTGGACTGCACACGTCAAAGTTTTCAGCTCCATTCATCGCTCGTGCCATCGTGCTCACGATGGCGACGCCGCGCGAGTCTTCGTAGTCGTAATGATACCCAACGTCATAAACGCCCGCGATGCCGATAAACTTCCGAGGCATCCTCGCATCGGCGTGCCACTCACGCTTATTCGTCGTCGATTTCACGTTCTGCACTCCCGCGCGCTGTAGAAGCGCCCTGGCGCACAGTTGCGCCCCAGCCGAGTGACCGACGATGGAAACGCGGTTCGCATCGCCGCCGTATTCACCAATATTATCCAATGTCCAAGACAGCGCCCGCGAAACTTCATCCCACATTTGAATCGCATCGGCTCTCGGAAACAACGAGTACGTGACGACACAACAAATGACTCCTTCCTTTGCGAGCGCCGTCGCCATCGGAGAAAACTGCCAAGCCTCGCCGCTCGCCCACACGCCGCCGTGCACAAAGAGCGACACCGGCGCGTTCGCGCCCGCAACCAAGCCATCTGGAACGTAAATATCCATCACGCATCTCTCACCTTCGTCGTAGCGAACTTTACGGGACAACGTCACCCCATCCCGCGCGGCGCTCGCGGCGGCGCCGTCCCGCTCGCCTCTCCTCGGCAGCTTTCTGTGCGTCCTAATCGCCCTGTACCCGTACGGTACCTTCACGACGAGCCCTGAGATTTCATCCACGATGAGTTTCGCCAGTTGCGTGCATCTCTTCAGCTTTTGCGCGGGCGTGGCGCACCGTGCGAGGTCCTGCGCGCAGAAAGTCGTCGCGTCAGAGAGTTGGATAAAAAGCGATGGGGGCGACGTTCGGACGCGGGTCGCGCGCGCCGAGACGCGTTTATACCTGGGGTATCGCTTTAAACGCCTCGGTGAAGGACATCGCGCGCGCTCGCGCGAGTTTTAGTCGAGCGCAGGCGCTGATCAATGGAGTATTTACTACAACGTGAAGAATGAGAATATTATTCGCTGGCTTGCGCGGCGGCCTCTGCTTCAGCCTTCTTCGCCATGCGCTCCGCCGTCTTGCGCTTTTCCCGCTCCAAGAACTCTTCTTGCAACTCCTTCGCAGAGGCAAGCTTGGAGAGCAAACCCTTGTACATGGCGAGATCCCCGTTCACCTTCTTCAAAGACAATCCGCCGGCTTGCGCGAGCGCTTCGAGCGCCTTCGGATCCGTCGCCTTGGCGAGTTCCAACATTCTGAAGATACCGATCGCGATGTACTTGGTGTACATGAGCTTATTCTCCGCACTCTTCGCCGCCATCGTCGCGAAGATCGGGTTCGCGCTCAGGCCATCCACGCCGCCGGCCGACGCCGCGAACGCGCCGAGCGCCTCCGCGTCCGCGCGCGTCTTCGCCGCGTCCTCCCCGAGGGCGCCCAAAAACGCGTTGAAAATTTTAACCTTCTCCGTCTCGCTCGGGAATCCCTCGTAGAGCTGATCGAACACGCTCACGAATCCCAGCGACGCGAGTTCGCTGTATTCGCTCTTCGCGTTGTACTTCGCAAAGTGTCCCTGCACGAGCAGCTCCTGCGTGACGGTCGACCACACCGACGGGATCGGGTACGGGTACGCCTGCAAGAACTTCGCCTTCGTGTCGCTCACCGTCACGTCTGCGTCGCGTAAACCCGCGATCGCGTCGTCAGTCTCGCGTTCGCGTCGCGCGCGTCGTTCGTCGCGTCGCGCGTCGCGCGTCCCGCGTCCCGCGTCCCGCGTCTCGCGAACCCTCTATCCATCCATCCCACGCGTCGTCGCGTCGTCGTCGCGTCGTCGTCGTCGCACCGTAGACGCTCGCGCGGACGGCGACGGCGGAGGCGCGTCGCGCGACGCGCGATCCGCGCTCGACGCGCGGGCGCGCCGCGCGCGGGGTCGGGACGGAGGCGGTCGAACGCGCGGCGGACATGGCGTCGAAAAGTGCGGCCGCGGCGTCGACGTCGACGCGGGCGCGCGCGCGATGCAACGGTGGTCGGACTGTTTGGCCATAGGGGGATGGCGGACAAGGCTAGGACGCGCGACGCGCGGGAAATCGTCGGTCGTGCTCGCGCGCGGTGGCGATCAAGTCCCCGGCGTCGCAGCGGAGGGCGAGCTTTTCGATCAACGCGCGCGCGCTGGTGAGCTGGGACTCGTAATCGGTGATGAGGGCGGCGACGGCGGCGTCGGCGCGAGACGCGCGCGCGTCGGAGGACGCGCGAGACGCGCGCTCGGAGACGAGAAGACGCTCGACGCGAGCGAGACGAGCGGAGACGCCCTCGGCGTGACGCTTGATGAGACTCATCTGGCGCTCGCGGCGGGCGACGTCGGCGAGTTTGACGGTCACGGCGTCGCGCTCGAGGGTGACGGCGCGAAGCGCGCGGCGGAGGCGCGGCGACTCCTCGTTCGCGTCCGAGACCTCGTTCGCGGACAGCCTCTCGGCGAGCTCGAGGTGACGGCACTCTCGTAACGCGAAGTTTTCTTTCCCGAGTCGATCGATCTCGTCGTCGTACGACTCGAACACGCCCAACCATCGCTCTGGGACGTCGCGGCGCAACTGTTTGCACCGCTCTCGCCACTCGTTCGCCGTCGATCGCGCATCTTCCACCGCTTCCCACGCCTCGGCGTCTCGCTTCGATCGATCCGCTTCTAATTCATCTAACTTCATCTCCACTCGAGCGCGCGCGCGCTGCTCTTCGCGGAGTAAACGTAACAGCGTCTCCGGCGTCTCGAGCGCGCGCGGTCGCGGACTCGAATTCGCCCCCGCGTCCTCCCTCCGCGTCTCTTTTCGCCGTCTCCCTCCCTCCCGCGACGCGAACGCCTCGAACGCGCGCTCGAACGTTTCGTCCTCCTCGACGTCGAGCTCGCTCGCCGGCGCCGCGCGCTCGGCGCGAGGAATCCGAACGCGCTCGACGAGCTCGCGCAAATCTTTTGCAACGTTCGGCGACTTTAAACTCGTCGACGTCGACGCCTCGCTCGCCTCGTTCGCGCGCTCGCGCGTGAGTTCGTCGTAAAGCGCATCGAAGGTTTCCGACGACGACTTCGCGCGCGGCATGGCGCGTCGATGTGCGGCCCGAGTTTGTTTTCTAGCTTCTAGTGCGACAAGGAACGACGCCTCGGCGCCGCGACTACGTGAATTAGATTAGATGATTCCCGATCGCGAACGCACCGCGACCGGGATCGCGTCCGAAGACGCGCGGCGCGAAAGCCGTCGTCGATCGCGCGCGCGCGTCCCGCGCGCGTCGAGCGATCGATCGAACGAACGACGATTCGCGCTCGCGCGTCTTCGGACGCTAGAGCGAATACGTCGACATCCAGTACACGAAGTGCGCGTACGCCACCGACATCCCTAATATCGCCCCCACCACCACCTGTATCGGCGTGTGTCCCAACGTGTCTCTCAGCGGCCTCGAATCCGTCAGCGGATGATCCCTGGGCAGTTCGACGATCAACTGATTCAACACCTCCGCCTGTCGTCCCGCGTGCAGGCGCACCCCCGTGGCGTCGTACATGACCACCAGCGAGAACACCAGGCACAGCGCGAATATGCTCGACTGCATCCCCTCCTTCAGTCCGATCGACGTGCACAGGCCGACGACCAGCGCGGTGTGCGAGCTCGGCATCCCGCCCGAGCCGACGATCCGCGCGTAGTCCACCTTGCCCGTGGCGTGATAGTGCGTGAACACTTTCGCGATTTGCGCGATGCTGAAGCTCAGCAGCGCGGCGATGAGCGCGGGAGAGCTGACGACGGCGGGGATGTGGCTGATCTTCGACGCCATGGCGCGCGCGCGCGCTCGCGCGTCGCGAGACGGCGCGTCGAGCGCGTCCCGCGCGCGCCGCGCGCGTCCCGGGCGGGACGCGCGATCAAAAAAGGTCCGTGTGTGTGGTCTCGCGTCGCGCGAGCGTTTTTTCGAAACGCTCGAGCGCGCGCGAGGACGCGACGTCGCGGCGCGCGAGGACGCGACTCGGCGACGCGCGGTGGGCGAGCGGCGAGGACGACGCGCGGGTGAGGATGGCGCGCTCGAGCGCGGAGGCGCGGGAAATCGACGCGGGGGCGCTTCGACACGCGGTGGAAGCGGCGAAACGACGAGGGAACGAGGCGTTCGCGAGACGGGCGTACGGGGAGGCGATGGAGGCGTACACGGTGGCGATCGCGGGACGCGAGGACGATAAAACGCTGTATTCGAATCGGAGCGCGGCGGCGCTGGGGATGGGGTTGGTGGAGGAGGCGTTGCGGGACGCGGCGGCGTGCGTGCGCGCGGACGAGACGTGGGCGAAAGGGTATTATAGGTTGGGATGCGCGCTCATGTCGGCTTTTGAGAGCGGTAAGGCCGTGGCGGCGTTTAGACGTGGATTGGAGCTCGCGCCGGAGAGCGTGGACATGAAAGAGCGGCTGGAAGAGGCGGAAGTGTTGTACGAGGACGAGCGCGAACGCGTCGTCGCGGAGACGAGAGCGGCGCGGAGGAATTTGGCGTATAAACTTCGACAAGCGCGCGCGGAAGATCGTCGCACGGAGACCCTTAACTCTTGGAAGCAGGCAATGTCTGGACCGGATTGGGAGTTGGAGGATTACGAGTGGAGACCGACGTTTATTCCTCAGATGTGTTTGCGAAAACTCGACGCCAGTCTCTTCGACATGGATCCCGGAAGGTTGAATATCATCGCTTACGCGCACGCGTTGAGCGAGCTCGGGGCGCCCAAGAAAGCATTAAAATTGCTCGAGGATAACGTGCGCATCGCTGCGTATAAAGAGGCGATAGAGTTGACGGTTGCGGACGCTGAACCCGGGGAATTAAACTCGGCGTTGGTCGTCTCGGCAGGGGGGGGCATCTTGCCGCTCATCACCGCTCGGGCAGGGCTGAAGAGCGTGATAGGCGTCGAACGAAACCGATTTTTATATCGTATGGCAAAACAAGTTTTAAAATCCAACGCTGGACAGTTTGCGAAAGGGACGATTCAATTACTAGATCAAAAACTCGACAAGTGTTCGCTCGTGGAGGAAGATGACGCAAGCGACGACAAGCCGCAAATCGTACCTCAGCCGTCCGATCTCGTAGTCACGGACTTACTCGATCACGCGACGTTCGGATTAGGGCTGTTGAGAGCCATCGATCACGTGGGAGAGAAGAAGTTGGCGACTCCCGGCGCTCGTGTCATTCCTTCTCGCGTTCGAGTAAAGGCTCAACTCATCGAGCTTCGTTTGGATCAAGTCAGCGGATTTGATTTGAGTGCGTTGAATGCTTATAGATGGCACCCGCAAGCAGCGAAGTTAGACCTCTTTTCGGAACCTCACATTGTGCTTTCTGATCCTTTCGACGTGTCAGATATTGACACGCAACAACGCTTGACGACGGCGCTCGCCGGCAAGAAGCCCTCGAGCTCGATGGAGCAAGACGATATCACGTACGTCACATCGATTAAAGAGGGGACATGGAACGCGATTGCCTTTTGGTTCGAGTGTGAGCTTTGCGATGGAGTCGAGCTGAAAAGTTACGATGTCGATGGCGATCGGGGCGCCGCGGCGAGCTCTTGGGGCGCGGCGGTGCAGTATTTGGATGAGATACCCATCAAGTGCGGTGAATCCATCGAACTTCGAATTCAGCGCGATTCTGATCGACTTTACTTTTCGTCGACCCCGCCCTCGACGCGTCCACGGCACGCCAATATTCCCAGTTGGCATTACGACATGTTGAACGACGCCTCGCGCAACAACGCATACGAATGCTCGATCAAGAGCGCGATAGCACGTCGTAAAGAACTGAAGTTGCGGAATGAAGTCTTGGACGTCGGCGCGGGTAATGGGCTACTTTCCATGTTTGCCATGCGTGCCGGTGCCGATTCTGTGTATGCGGTCGAGATGAGCCCTCACATGTGCGACGCGGGTGAGGAAACGGTTTGCATGAACGGTTATGGAACTTCCATCATGTATCTCAATCGCGATGCTCGACGATTGTTCACCAAGGAATCGGAAGGATTGATCAAGCACGGCTTGAAACCTGACGGCAACCCGCCCGAGATGGAGAGGAAATCGAATGTGCTCGTGTATGAGGTGTTTGACAGCGGGTTGATCGGCGAGGGCGCGCTGCACATTGTTGGGATGGCGAAGCATCGTTTACTTGCCCCAGATGCGACGCTTATACCTCGAGCGGCGACAGTATACGCTCAACCTATTCAGTTGCGAACTCACGAAGTCTCGGGATTTGATTTTTCTCAGGCCAACCGCTGGCGTTGGCGAGACGACTACGAGGGCATCAACCTCGAGCTTTGCCGCGAGAAGTGGAAGCCCCTTGCGCCATGGAAGCCGGTGTTTGACTTTGATTTCAACAAGTACATCGAAAATTTGAACCCGGCGCAAAATATGATGGAGTTTGAGGTCGATGAGGATGGAATATTCAACGCTGTGGCCTTTTGGTTCAAGCTCGAGTTGGACGACGAAAACGAATTGACGACTTCGCCGTACGTTGGCTCGCAAAAAGGGAAGACGTGGCAACAGGCGGTGCAGTACGTCGAGGAACTTAAGGTCAGCGTGGGAGACATCATGCCTTTGATTGCATCTCACGACACGTATGGGATCAAATTTGAAGTGGACGATACGAAGCTGAAAAATAGAGTGACGAAACGCACGGGCGTCCCGGCGTACGACTCGAGCTGGCACGTCGCCCATGAGAGAATCAACGATGCATCCAAAGGCATCGCGAAAGCCGTGGCGCAGAATCCGATCGCGTACAGAGAAGCTGCAGAAACCGCAGTTGCGATCGGAAGTCGACCGCAAGACTTTGGGATGTGCGCGGAGGACGGCGCCGACTATTGCTTAAAATTTATGGGGTGATGGGTGCGGCGAAGATGATTTTAAGTGAAAGATTTAGACTTTGATTACATCGCAATCGCTTCTTCTAAACAAAATCTTCCGTTCGAATCTAAATTATACCAAACAGCCAAGCTCAGCCAAAGAATTAAGCGACAATCATGTTGTTCGCCTCCGCGAAGCGCTTCTTTTCGGCCGCCGCCGCCGAGGCGTCCATCTTCGCCAACTTGGCCTCCTTCCACTTCGGGATGTAAAGCGGCTTCGGGCCCTTCGGCGCGCGCTTGTTCTGCTTCACCGGTTCCGAACCATTTTCCGCCAACCACTGCTTGCGTTCCGGATCCGCATCAATGTACGGCAACGACGCCAAATCCAACCCGGCGCGCTTCGCCATCTCCTCCAACCCGAGCTTGTTGAGCGTCTTCAACGCATTGGTGGAGATGCGCAGGCGCACGTAGCGCTTTTGCTCCGGCCAGTAGATGCGCTTGTACTGTTGTCGATAAAATATTCTCTCCGTCAGTCTCTCACTCACACACTCGTCCTGCGCGTCGCCAAGTCGTCGCGCGCGCCCGTTCAGGGTTTCAGGGTTGCCCCCAGCCTTTCGCCATCGTCCTCGCGCGTCACGCACCTGTAAGTTAACCTGCTGCAGCGTCTTGTTACGAATGTGCGAGAACGAAACAGTGCGACCGTTGTTCGCCTTCTTCCCCGTCAACATGCACTTGCGTCCGGACATCCCGTGAAGGTCTGTTTCCGCGCGCGAAATCGCGACCGTCAGTCCGCCATCCAAATCACCCAATCGCGCGCGCGAGCCCGTCCATCGTCATCGTCCGCACCGCCGCGAACGCGCGCTAAATATTTCGCCGCGCGCGTTTCCGCGACGTTCACGACGCCCCGCGCGCGAACGCGCGCGCGCGACGCTCGCATTCGCGCGCGGGTCGCCCGACCCCAGCCTCGCGTCGTCGCGTCGCGACACGTACTCTCCACGACGAGCGGCGCGCGCTTGACCGCGGCGGCGCCGCGCATCATCGTTCGCTTTAATCCATCGTCATTCCCGGTGACGAACGAGTTCGTCGGGCGCGCGAGGGACGTCGTCGAGGACGCGAACATCGTGCGCGCGGTGTGACGTCCGCGCGCGAGGGTTTTCGTCGATCGATCGTCTTTGGTCCGTGTTGCGGTCGTGCGCGAAAGGGAGACCGAGGTCGCGCGCGCGCGCGAGTTCGCGACGCGACGGGGCGCGCGATCGTCGCGCGGATGGACGCGTCGCGAGATGGGATCTCGAAGCTCATGCTCGCGGAGAAAGAGGCGCAGGCGATCGTGAGCGCGGCGCGCGAAGGTGCGAACGCGAGGGCGATCGAAACGACGGGGCGACGGACGACGGGGGGAACGCGTCGCGGTGACTGACGACTGCGCGCGCGCGATGCGCGGTGAAACGCAGAGAAAACGGCGCGGTTGCGCGCTGCGGTGGAGGAGGCGAAGGGGGAGATCGCGGCGTACAGGGCGGAGCGGGAGGCGCGGTACGCGCGCATGGTGGCGGAGCAAACCGGGAACAAGGCGGAGACGGATTCGAGGTTGAAAGCGGAGTACGATGAGGAGATGGCGAAGCTTCAAGCGAAAGTGAGCGCGGCGAAGTCGACTGTGGTTCACGATTTGCTCTCGGCGGTGAAAGATGTGAAATGAAGTAGCGAGCGCGAGTAGCGACGACGCTTTTAGCCAGCGCGCGACGCGAGTTGTGTAGTAGCATCGATTTTAGTGCAGTATTGTACAATGGTAAGCAAATTCTAATGAGTACGCAGCGGAAAGCCAAAAAAAAACAGCGCGAACAATGTGTTTGTGTGTTCGATTTCTCTTCCGAGATGGGATGTTGGTGTGTACAGGAAGATGGAGGTGAAGTTCGCACTCTCTCCGTGTTGCAAGCCAGCCGACGATTTTCGATGTGATGCAAATCGTCGGCGCGCACGAGGACCAATTTAGTCCTTGCCCGTGGCAGAAGTGATGTCGTGAATACTCGACCTTCGCTTATTATCCTTCTTGCTCATGCTGTTAAGCCTGATGAAGTATTTCTGAGCGTGGGATGCCACTTGAGTGGGCGTTCGTGAGATGACAAAGTTTCTGCTGATACTTCGCCAATCTCCCTTGCCGAACTTGTTCAAACCGAGAAGGAACAATTTGTGCTCTTCTTCAGTCCATGGAACGCCTTTGCGACGCTCTTGTTCGCCAGTCTTAGGGGCAGCTTTGGACTTTTTCGCCGCCGGCGCCTGCACGGGCGCGGGCGCCGGCGTTGGCGGCGGAGCCGTCGCCTTGAGAGGTTTCGCCGGCGCAAAGTTGAAGCTCACTTCCGCGGTGACGTGGTGATCACTGTCATCGTCATAGTCTGGAAGCTGTACGAGACCAGCTTCGATATTTCGCACGTCTTCTTCCAACTTGCTGAATCGATTCTTCAAGTCGTGGACGCCCTTTTGCGGCATCTGTTCTTGAAGTTGGCCCCAGTAATCATCGCCCGTGATGGGCCAAGACCCATCGTACTGCGCCAAACTCGTTTCAAAGAATTTGTCCTCCTCAAACGTCCAGCTCACCGAGTCGCTCCCGAGCAACCCGAGGTTAGCGTACGTGAAACCGGCGTCGCCGCCGTAGCCAAAATCCAACGTCGACATGTTCGGCGTTTGTCGTTAATTTTAATGAAGGTGAGAAAATGTGCGTTCGGTCGTCGAACAATGTGTTCGCTCGATCGATGTAGATGTGGTTCCTTACGACGACAACGCGACTAGACCCGACGTCTAGCGCAAAAAATTGATATCAATCACTCGTCCGTCCTCTGTCGTTCGCGCGCGCGCCACGTGTCGTCAGTCACTTCGCACTGTTTACCCATACGCCATTTTGGGATCTCGGTTCGTTCGCCTTCGCCGACCCTCCACGAGTCGAAACTCAAGAAATGACCCCCCGCCCCGGGAAAATCCCAGTGAAATCTTTCCGGGTGTCCACGCGTTCGGTCCCCCGATTCGAGGTTACCGCCGACGCCCGCCCCCCCCCCGCGCGCGCGTCGCCGCGTCCCGCCCCCCCCGCGCGCGCGATCGACGCTCAATCTTTCCCTCCACCGTTTCCGATCGTCTCCCAGGGCTCACCGCGTTCGCGCGCGCGTCCCCACCCCCCCGCGCGCCGTCGCGAAATCCCGAGGGCGCGTCGCGTCGGATGCCGTTGCCGCACCTCGTCGCGACGCGTTCGCGCGTCGCGCGTCGCGCCTTTTCGCGCGACCTTCGACGCGAGCGTCCGAGATTTGTTTCCTTTCGATCCCTCGCGAAGTCGCGCGCGAGAATCGAGAGGTCCGAGCGGCGCGCGCGGCGTCGCCGAGTGTCGCGCGCGCGTCCTGCGGTTAGGGCGCCGCGCCGTCTCCACCGCGGCTCGCGCCCCGTCGACGCGCGCGGACCGCGGGAAATGGATCGCGCCGTCGAGTCGCGATTCGTCGTTGGGGGGGGGGGGTCGGCGCGCGCGACGCGAAGATTCGGTGAGATCTCGATTTTTCGCGAAGGGGCGCGTCGTTTCGCCGTTGATGGCGTCTTGGAGGGCTTAAACGCGTGAAATTTCGCGCATGTATACATAGGGCGCGGGGCACGCGACGCGAGGCGCCGTCGCGCCGTCGCGCCATCGCGCGACGCGGCGACCGCGCGACCGCGCGATGGCGGTGGAGGACGCGGAGGACGTGGAGGACGTGGAGGATATCTTTCTCGACGTCGCGCGGCGCGCGGGACGGCGCGGCGAGGACGCGCGGCGCGGCGAGGACGCGCGCGATGGCGCGGCGACGACGGCGGGCGCGGCGGCGACGGGGGGAGTGGGGACGGCCGAGCGAGGGCTCGGACGGAGCGCGCGAGCGATGGAGGCGGTGGTGGACGCGCGCGCGCGGCGGCGGGGGGGGGCGGGCGGTGACGGCGAAGGCGAAGGCGAAGGCGGAGGCGAAGGCGGAGGCGGGCGCCGGCCGGGGACGGCGAAGATTTTCGTTCACACGTTTGGGTGCTCGCACAATCACTCGGATTCGGAGTTCATGGCGGGACAATTGCGGCGGTACGGGTACGAACTCGTGGACGCGCCGGAGAAGGCGGATGGGTGGTTGGTGAATACGTGCACGGTGAAGAATCCGAGCCAGAGCGCGATGAACACCGTCATCGAACGAGGCAAAGCGGCGAATAAAGCGATGGTCATCGCGGGATGCGTGCCGCAGGGCGATAAGGGTGCGAAGGAGTTACGAGATGTCAGCCTGTTGGGCGTGACGCAGATTGATCGCGTGGTGGAGGCGATGGAGCGAACGTTGGCGGGCGACACCGTGCGGATGCTGGAGAAGAAAGCCTTGCCCTCGCTCGATTTGCCAAAGGTGCGACGGAACGAGTTCGTGGAAATACTGCCGTTAAGCACGGGCTGTTTAGGTGCGTGTACGTATTGCAAGACGAAACACGCGCGCGGTGATCTCGGGTCGTACGAGATTTCTGCGTTGGTGAGTCGAGTCGAACAAGCGATGGCGGAGGGCGTCTCGGAAGTGTGGCTGTCTTCAGAAGACACTGGCGCGTATGGGATCGATTTGGGCACCGATGTCGCCGCATTATTTCGCGCCATCACTGCGGTTTTGCCCACGGATGGGTCGGTGATGCTTAGACTCGGCATGACGAACCCACCGTACATCTTGGCGCACCTCGACGCCGTCGCCGAAGCGATGCGGCATCCATCAGTGTACGCCTGGATGCACATTCCGGTACAGAGTGGATCCAACGCTGTCTTGGAGGGCATGAAGCGCGAGTACACGGTGGAAGAATTCAAACGCGTGTGCGATACGTTGCTCGCCGCCGTGCCAGGCATGGTCATCGCGACGGATATCATTTGCGGTTTCCCGGGGGAAACCGACGAGCAATGGCAAGAAACCATGAGCCTGATTGAAGAATATAAATTTCCAGAGGTTCACATTTCGCAGTTCTATCCTCGGCCTGGGACTCCCGCGGCGAAGATGAAGCGAGTGCCGACACAAATAGTCAAGGCACGTTCGCGCGAGCTCACAGCGCTCTTCGAGTCATACATGCCTCACGAGCACTTGGTTGGTAAAACCGAACGCGTTTGGGTGAGTGATATCGCGCGCGACGGCACATCGCTCGTCGCTCATACGAAAAACTACACACAAATACTCTTACCTGGAGGCGAAGACCAAAGAGCGCGCTTGATGGGGCGGAGTGCCATGGTTGAAATTTACGAAGCGGCCCGTTGGTCTTGCAAGGCGAGAGTTTTAGAAGTCTTAGAAGTTGATCCTACCGTTGCCAGGGTAAAGCTTAACGTTATTTCGAGTGAAGAGGAGGCAAAAGCCATTCGTGAGAAGCTGACGAAAGGCAAACGCGTTCGCATGAAGAAGACTGAGGCGAACGGTTGCTCGACGTGCGGAAGCGACACTCCGTGCTCATCCGCCGAGACGACAGCATTGTACGCGCGGTACTTTACGATTGAAGCCGCTTTAGTCGCCGGTGTGTGCGTTGGCGCAGTCGGTCTCGCGTATGCGACGTTATCTCGCTCTAGATACTAGTTTGATATTGACAACCTACAGTTAGACGCGTCACGACGTCCGCCCGCGAGCAACTAGATAAATTTCCTTGCTCTCGCTTCGCGTCGCCTTCGGTTTGAACCAATTTAGCTTGGCAAACCGTGGCTTACACGCTGCGACAAGTGCCTCTACGCTTCCGTCACCTTCTAAAATCTTCACTACCAAGTCGCCACGCAAACGCAACGCGCCTTCGCCGCCGCCGCGACTCATCGCGACATCTACCGCGCACTCTGCCAAATGCAACGACGCCGCCGCGTCTACGCTCGCAATGCCGCTCGTGTTCGCCATCATATCGCTAAGAATTAGATCGAACGAGTGCGCCCCGCCGAGTTCATTCAGAGTCGCTTCGTGCGCGTCCCGAACGAGCGTTCTCACGCGTGCCTCATCGATGTAGCGCATCCCCGATAATTCCACTTCTTGAAGGTCCAATCCTAACACTTCCGTGTGCTTCTCCCCGCGCGCGCAGCAGGCTTGGATCCACGCCCCGGGCGCGCAGCCCAAATCGAGGATGCGGCTCTTCGAGCGCAGGAGACGAAACTTGTCGTCCAACTCGACGAGCTTGAGAGCGCTTCGCGCGACGTATCCGAGCTTACGGGCCGCGACGGCGATCGGGTCTATCGCACGCTTCGCCGCGGACATTTGTAGGGAGCATAGAATATGTAGGTGCGCTGACTTATGACAAACAATAAGCTCAAGCACGCGACTTGTACGTGCCGTCTTCCGTGTTCACGATGATGGAGTCGCCGATGTTCACGAAGAGCGGCACGGTCACGACCGCACCGGTTTCGATAGTCGCCGGCTTATCGCCACCACTCGCGGTGTTGCCCTTCAATCCCGGATCGGTCTGCACTACCTCGAACGTGTACGGGTTCGGCACCTCGCAGCCGATGACTTTGCCGTTCCACTGCACGATGCCGCAGTCCATGCCCTCCTTCACAAACTTACTCACCGCTAACGGCGGCACTCGAAGCTCTTCGAAAGTTTCCATGTTCATGAACATGTAGTCGTCGCCGTCCATGTACGTGTATTGCATAGTATCCTTGGTCACCTCGGCGAGCTCAAACTTTTCGCCAGAGCGAAACGTCTTTTCGTTCGTGTTCCCGGTGAGTAAGTTCTTGAGCTTCGTGCGCACGAACGCCGACCCGCGACCGGGCTGTACGTGCATAAATTCTACTCAAGACAATCGACGATCGATTTCCGTCAGTCGTGGCCTCGTCTTCGTGCATTTAAGCGATTTGCGCGAGCAGCCGTCGCTCTCGCGCCTGCGAGTGGATAAAGCGCACGCGTGCCGTTCGTCATCGCCCGCACGCACCGGTGATTCTCCACGGGTTGGAGTCGATCTCGAGCGAGAGTCCAACCTTGAAATCCGCGGTCGAGCACGTCAGCGCGTTCACCTGCGGTCACAACGCGTCGTCAGTCGAGGACTCGTTCGCGGCGAGGCGAGGGCTGCTGTCGTCATCGTCATCCCGTCGAGTCGCGTCGCGAAGCGTCGTCTCGCGAAGGCGTACCTTGACCGGACCGCGGACACTAGACGCACGCTTAGTGACGGTCGACGTGCGCGTGAATGCGCGGACGCTGGAGATGGATTGCGACGCGGAAAGCATCGTGTGTGCGTCTTAAAGTGCGGCGTCTGCGCGGGTTGGTTTTCTGTTGTTACACTGTCCTCGTGCGGACATTAATTTTGCGATTGCGTGCTCATGAACAGCGCTGGATCGATCGCTAAGGGAGCGTCTGATTGGCTGTGATCGGTGAACGTGCGAACAAGCTGGGAACCAGGACGCGGAGAGAGCGTAGACGCAGTCTCGGCGGGGTCGTTGCTCGGCAAGAGGGCAGCGCGAGGCGTGGCGCCGGATTTGCGAGTGGTGCGCTGCTTCGTGGAGTCCGAAGCTCGCTCGGTGACAACGTTCACGCGCATATTCGGCGGTTTGGGCAAGCTCGCTGACTTTGACCCGCTCGTTCGCGGTGAGCGATGAGGTGAAACGCGGTTTCTATCGAAACTGTTGCGCGGAGAGACGTGAGGAGAGATGTTTGGCGACTCGGGATCGCTAACGGCGGCAAACGCCGATGCGGCCATTTGGAGTTCAGCGTGAGGTTTGTTGACGTCGACGTCTGAAATTCGCCGTTCCTCCTTCGCTTTGTGCTTCCAGTTCGTGATGGCGGTGTTCGTGTACGCTTGTGCCTTTCGCACCGCAGCGTCCATCTGAGACAACGTCAAGCCGTGAGCCATCCACGAAGACACGCCTGGAGGTCGGAGGTGCATGTTGATTCGATGGTCTCGCGCGACGAGCTCGAGGTGCTTCTTCGTCGTCGTTGCCGTCAATGCGTTCAGAACGTCCGCGTACGATGGGTGATCCAGTCGTTCTGAGGCACTCTTTGACTTGCGCGAGTCAAACGGGTTCAATCGATCCCACAGCAAGCCGAAACCGCTCATGCCTCCATCGTGCGGCGTGAGATCGCGGAAGCTAATGAAATCTTTGTCTTCTACGTCCACAACGATCACAGTCTCGACTCCCATCTCTTTTCGCATCACGTCTACGGGAACGCTGTTCAGGTAGCCCCCGTCAACGAGTAACTCACCATTCTCGTCACGAACCGGAGGCAAGAGCCCGAGAACCGTCATCGACGCTCGAATACACCGCCAAAGACGTCCAGAAGTGTGCACATTCAAACACTGTTTGTTTAAATTTGTGCTACAGCAGAAAAAGTTCAGCCATAGATCTTCGATGGAGGTATCAGCGCCCACGGAACTCTTGATGATGGTGTCCAAGCCCTTGCCGCTAAAGAGCGAAAGCAGCGGGAGTGTGAGATCGGTGAGCAAATGATGAGGAGAGTTCAGAACGTGCATGTTGTTGCGAAGCATTGGGAGTATGTGCGATGTTGATAATGTCCTAGCATACATCCCTGCTGTGAGCGTGCCTTGACTGGTGCCACCGATACAATCGATTGGGATTCCATTCTCCTCGAGCGCACGTAACGCGCCCAAATGAGCCAAACCACCGCCGCCTCCGCCGGTCAAGATCACGCCAACGCTATGTCCGGACACATACCTCGCGAGGCGTGACATGTCATCCCTCGACGCTAGTCTCACGTGATGATGGCGTTTGATTGTAGTTCTGTTTTCCTGCCAAGTCTTTGTTTGCGACGGCGTGCTTCCAGGCTCGTGAATTAGTACCAGTTCTGGACGTGCGCTGTTTCGTGTGCGCCAAAGTAGTCGTTGCTCGTACAGAAGCGGCATCTTATTCTCATGATTGCCGTGTGCCACGACTAATACACAATCCGCTTGGCTCGCACAAACTTTACTCCAACTTGATGCACGCGGATCCGCTTGGAGGACGATGAAACGATGCACTTCCTCTTGTTCTGCCATCCATCCAGTGAGCTTTGAACGGTAAAACAGGTTGTCTAGGCGATGAGTCGTTTCGTCAGCGAAAATTTCATCGATAACTGAACTCGTTAGCAGCAGTGTGGATCCAAACATGGAAAGCGCACTTTGAAGAGCGCTTGCAAACTCGTTGATTTGTGTGCGTGGGCCCGCAGGTATGAGGCAGATCGTCACGAGCTCAGCGAGCGAACGGTCGCCAGTTCGAAGGTTATTCTGCAGTTTGCAAGCGACGAGTTCAAGAAGTCGACTCGATACCTCAGAGTGATGCGCGTTGATCAGTTTCAGCGCTCCGTGCGACATTCTGACGAGTTCTGTATCGCGTGAAGTGACTGCAGTTGAGGAATACTTCCCATGCGCGAGTAAAGGCGCTTCTCCGATGGTATCGCCTCGACCGCGTTCCCGAATTATTTCATCTCCACTACTCGTGTGACGTGGAAACCGTAAACGCACGCGTCCACTGATGATGACAAACATACTTGTGGCATCTTCGTTGGTCATAAAGACGTGATCTCCGCTTCTCAGCCACACTCGATTGAGACCGAAGCCGATGAAATTACGAATGAGAACGCCAAGAGACGAAGACGTTTGACGAAGCAAAGAGATGTATGCCTCAGTTTCAGCTGTACACAAATGCTCGAGAACTTCTCCCGTTATGACGAGCATTTCACAATCTTCATCCGCCTGTTGGGTTTCTCTGAAGAGTGAGCGTGTCATAAAGTGCGCCGAACCGATCAACTGTAACGCTCGCACCGGCTTCCCACGCAGCCCGTCGCCTTTCGGCCATGGAATGGCTTCCCGCGCAATCGATCCCTTCAGAAGGATGTAAAACGCATCCGTAGAATCTCCTTCGGCGAAAATAATCTCACCCTTTTTTATTTGTTTGCGTGAGCAATACTTCTCCACGGTCGGTAAGTGCTCCAAGAAATCTGAATTTGCGAGCGAGCATGCGTCGTCCGCCTCAGGTTGACCGCGAAGCGATTGCCGAGGCATGCCAAGAAAATCAATCAGCGAAAACTGCGCCACGCGCCACAATCGCGCGATCGCTTGTTGCAAATACAGCTGCAACGTGTGCGGATGCTTTCGAACGAAGTCTAAGAAGATGCGCTGTGAGACTCGCACCACCTTTGCCCCGCCCTGCATGGTGATGCAACTCACGCTTCGTCTCGCGCTGTCGAGGATGTCTATATCTCCCACCGACTCTCCCTCTTGCAAAATATTCGTCATCACAGGTGGCGCTCCATTCGTCGGCTGCAAATACACTCCCACCGATCCCTCGACGACGACGTATATCCCACTCGAACTATCGTCTCCTTGCCGAAAAAGCACTTCATTCGGCGCCAACACCTCCTCCTCCGACGCCTCAAACAGCTCTCTCGACAACTCCAACTCTAACACGCTAAAAAACTTCGTACTCGCGAAAAAATTAGGCGTGTTCTCATCGTTCACGTCTTCTCCACTCGCGCTCGCGAAAAACTGTCCCGACGTCCGCGACCCCTCCAGGTCGCCCTCGTCGCTCCAAAATTCATCCTCTCGACTCGTCGAGCTGCTCATCCCGCGCTGACTCTCGCGCGATCCGAACGACCCAACGCGCAGGACTTCCGCGCTGTCTCCACCGTCCACGCGCACGCCTCGTCGATTGCGTCCTCCCGTCGTCGTCGTCGTCGTCGTCGTCGTCGTCGTCGCTTCCTCAGCCGCGTCACCGCCGTCGTCGCGCGCGAACGCGACGTCCCACGCCTTTTTCACCGCGCACGCCGTCGCGACCGCGCTCGCGGCGTACCCCATCGCTCGCGCCGCGCGTCGTCCCCGCCCCGCGCCCGCGACGCCGCCATCCCGCGCCATGTCGTCGACGAATGCGGGGAATCGCGTCCTAACGACCGGGACGGCGGCCCGCCCGCCCGAAGCGTCATTCCCAGACGGACGCGCGCGATGTCCGAACACGCGGCGCCGACGCGCGACGCGCGGAAGCAAAGCTCGCGCTCGGGCGCGTCGAGCGCGTCCAAGCACCCGATCGTCACGCTGGGCGTGTGCGCGATGGATAAAAAGTCGCGCTCGAGCGCGATGCGAGAGATCCTGACGCGGATCGAATCGTTCGGGGAGTTTGAGATTGTGATATTCGGGGACGAGTGCGTGGTGAACGAACCGGTGGAAAATTGGCCCAAGGTGGACGCGCTGATCGCGTTCTACAGCAATGGGTTTCCGTTGCAAAAGGTGGAGCGGTACGTGGAGATGCACAAGCCCTTTGTGGTGAACGAGCCGAACGACCAGTGGACGCTGCTGGATCGGAGATTGGTGTATAAGCGGTTGCAGGAACACGATATTCCAGTGCCGAATCACGTGGTGGTGAATCGTAACGATTACATCAAGAAGGGGGCGCTCAGGAAGAAGCCGAAGGGGGATGAAGTGGCGTTGCCCGATCAACCGACGTTCGAGCCAAAGAATTTCTCACAGGACGAAGAGTACGTGGAAATCAACGGGAAAAGGATATATAAGCCCTTTGTGGAGAAGCCGGCGAACGCGGAGGATCATAACATTTTTATCTACTACCCACACAGCGTCGGTGGGGGGTACAAGCGCTTGTTTCGGAAGATTGGTAATCAATCGAGTCAGTACTACCCTCCTCCTGAAACCACCGCGGCGGGCGAGTTGTCTTACGCCCCGGTTCGGGAGACGACATCTTTCATTTACGAAGATTTCATGTCAACGAACGGTACAGATGTAAAAGTGTATACTGTTGGTCCGAATTACGCCCACGCCGAAGCTAGAAAGAGTCCAGTCGTCGATGGAAGAGTGCAGAGAGACGAGAGCGGCAAGGAGGTGCGTTACCCGGTATTGTTGACGCCAGAGGAGAAAGAAATCGCACGCCGTGTGTGTATAGCGTTTGGGCAGCGAGTTTGTGGATTTGATTTACTTCGTGCGAAAGGTCGAAGCTACGTTTGTGACGTCAATGGATGGAGTTTTGTGAAAAACTCCAAAAAATACTATGACGACGCTTCGGTGTGCTTGCGAGCGATGATTTTGAAAGCCGTAGCGCCGAATCACTTTAGCACTCAGCCTGCTCAAAAAGCCGCGGCATCGGCTAGTGTTGAAGAGCCTGATATCATTTTAGATGGTAATGATGCCGAATTGAAGGAAACCAGACTCGAGAAGGCGCCATCACCCAAGGAACCGCCTGAGGAGTTGCGCGCCGTACTCGGCGTCATTCGGCACGGCGATCGCACGCCCAAGCAAAAGATGAAACTGAGAGTGAAAAATCGTGAACTTCTTGATCTCATGCTTCGATGCACGAACGGTCGAACTCGCAAGCAAGCTAAATTGAAGACGCCTCAGACATTGCAAGAACTCTTGAATATTTGCAGGGACATTTACAAAAGTTTGTCTAAGCAAACCTTGGCGCCGAAAGACGAGGAGGGACATGAAGAGGCGCAAGAAGAACTCGAAGCGTGGAAACAAGTAGTGTCGATTCTCGAAGAAGGAGGACACTTTAGTGGTATCAATCGTAAAGCGCAGCTCAAACCTCTTGAGTGGGAGACAATCGATGCTGGAACGCTAGACTCTCACACAGAAAAAGTCACCGAGGCTCTCCTCATCATCAAGTTCGGCGGTGTTTTGACTTATTTGGGTAAATATCAAGCCGAAACACTCGGTAAGGCATTTAGAGTACGAATGTATCCTCGAGGTAACTATTACGGCTCGGACGCTGATGGTTTACTGAGATTACATTCAACCTATCGCCACGATTTGAAGATTTACTCCTCCGATGAAGGTCGAGTGCAGATCACTGCTGCAGCTTTTGCGAAAGGTTTACTCGCCCTCGATACCCATCATGGACAGCTCACGCCGATTCTCGCTTCTCTCGTTACCAAAGATGCAAAGTTGTTGGATTTCGTGACTCATGACGTGGAAGAGGACATCTTACACTCAAAGCACAAGCTGTTCACGGCGATGACATACAAGCCAGATGCACAGCTGAATGACAAAAAGCCGACCGAAGAAGAAATTGGGGGATTGTCGCAGACCTTGCGATTTGCTTCGCTGAATAAATTCAAGGTGGTGACACAAATGGTTATGGCTGCGCATCGCTTTCAAAGCGCTGGCGAATCATCCCACCACGATACGACTCAAAAAGCTGTCACGCTTTCAACCAATCTCATGGGTGTACCGAAGCAGCCACTCAAGAAACTCGAAATGCTGTATGAACTCACGAAATCAATTTCGGTGCAGCTTAGAACGATGCTTTCTACCCACCAAGTGCGATATGATTCCGATTCCGGCACTAGAATCAACTGGGCCGACACGCATTCCGCCGTCGCCCCACGTGGTTCACTTCCAAAAGGAGGTATTCAACAGCTTAAAACCATGATCGTTCCCGCTGGCGGTGAGTCCTTTTTGCTCATGTATTCCAGATGGAAAAAGTTAGAGCAAGATCTTTACCATTCGCGTAAAGCTAGGTTTGACATCTCGAAAGTACCAGACGTCTACGACGCGGTAAAATACGATGCCATTCATAACGAACATTTGGCTTTAGAGGGACTCGAGGCGTTGTACGAAATCGCGAAAGAGCTAGCAGATTGCATTGTTCCGAATGAATACGGTACGACGGCTTCGAGCAAGCTACGAATTGGGGGCACCGTTGCCAACAGCTTGATTGCAAAATTGCTAAGCGATTTGAACAACACTCGCGAGGAATCTTTCGCCGTCGAAAGCGGTGGAATGTCATCGAATGAAATGCGCCGTGTTTCTATCAGCGAAAAGATACCGGTTTTAAATGAAGAAGACGAGGCCGAAACGATCGACGAAGAGACTGAGCGAGAACGTGAGGAGCAGGAAGAAGAAGAGGAAGAGCTGAACACGACTCGATTGAATTTGCGATACGCCACGGCGCACGGTGTGCATAGCCCATTCAGACACGTGCGCACGCGGCTTTATTTCACCTCTGAATCTCACTTGCATTCGCTCATCAATGTACTTCAGTACGCGCACCTGGACAAGCCTCGAGAAGATCGCGAGCGAGGTCGCTCTCCGTATCACACCGAACATAGCGAAAGCGACGTCGATGCAAAGGGTCCGACAAAACGCACTTCTACGAAGGGAAGCTCGCGCGCGAGCAGGGTACCGCCCGGTTTGCCGCTAGGGAGCCCGAAAAAGGAAGAGGATGCTACCAGCGCAAACTCAAGCGTGAGTGCTACGAATGAAACCGTCAGGCCTTCGCTCATCGACGATGCCTTGGGAGCGTTGTTTAAGCGCGAGAAGGAGCTCGATTATCTTACCCACATCGTGTTTAGAATGTTCGAACGTTTCCATGTTCCTCCGTCAGATCCTCGACGCTTTCGGATTGAAATTTTGTTCTCCAACGGCGTCAGTTTACACCCGTTTAAGACCAATGCCATCGAACTTTTCGACAGCAGCGCTAGGAACGGTGTAGCAGATGAAGACGAGGAGATGATATCTGATGATTTGCTCAAAGAAATACAGATTCAAAACGATAAAATCATGCCTGGACAGGATTATCTCACTCTTAGCACCATGGAAGAGTACTTGGTAAACTACAATCGACGCTGGAACAAGGGAGGGGATTCAGCCGATGGCACGCCCGGGAAAGGCGCGAGGAGCTCGAGTGTTGGCAGCGAGCGAATCAGGGCGGGAAAGAACCTCTTTACTTGAGCGTGCAGTAGCAACATAGCCAATATTGTTTAAAACGCTAAATAAATCAAATGTGGAGATAGGCAAAAGCAGGGGAAAGGCGATCAGCTTTAATTGGAACCTCGCTTCGCGGCGACGTTTCAAAACGAGTCGTCATAATTTATAATTTAATCACCGTTCTCCCACACGAGCATGGTGCGCTTGCCGACCATGACATCGACGAGTTGTCCAAGACGCGTGAACACGGACTCTTGCACGTAGGGGACACCATACTTCTCGCACACAGCCTTGACGCGCGGCTGCATGTTTTGGTACGCGCGCATGGACATGTCCGGGAACATGTGGTGCTCGATTTGGTAGTTCAACCAGCCGTGCATGAAATCGTTCGCATCGCCGCCAGTCTTGAAGTTCGCGGAGCCGATCACCGCGCGGAGGTAGAAATCATCCGAACGAGGCTTCGTTTCCGTCTCGAATCGGTAGATGTCGTCGCCGACGTGGTTGGTGGCGATGATGATGAACGAGTGAACGTTCGTCATAACGTCCGCGAGGACGGAAGTCATGAACCAGGCGAGCGCAGCCTTCGGGCCGCCGATGGCGTAGCCAATCGCCGGCAGTGCGGCGAAAGACCAGAGCGCGTATGGAGCGAAGCACTTGATGGTTTCAGACACAGCGGCAAACTCGCCCTTGAACGCGCCTTGAGCGACCGTGAGAACGGTTGACGGAAGGCTGCCAGTCTTGAACGGGTTTGGCTTGGAGTCACCAGCCTTGGCGGCTTCACGCTCCTTACGCGCGAGAAGTTCCTTCAACGTGTTCGGCGCGTAGTAAAACCACTTCCAGATGAGCGCGAGACCAGCGACTTGGAGATAACGCGCCACCATCGGGGTGTTACCTTCGCGGAGCTCTTGCATGTTGCGCTCAACGAGATCCGGATCCGCATCTTCGCCGAGTTGATAATGGTGCAAGTGGTTGTGTTCTACGTCCCACGCCTCCGGGAGCATCCAATCCATCCAATCGGTGCATCGTCGCCACAAACCGCGCGCAAACTTTCTGCGGTGGAATCGACCAGTGACTTCCCCGTTCGTGCTCTGCGCCGCGTTGTAACCACCGTGGCACGTGTGGTGACCGACCATAGTCCATCTCGCGCAAATCGCAGTCGACATCATGAACGCCGCGATCGGGTTCATCCCGTTCAACCAAGCCGGCATGTTCAAACCCACCATCGGCATCGCCGTCAGCGCCGCCAACCCGCCAAAGTAGCACAGGTTCGCCCACGTCAAAATCTTCTTCAAGTGCTTCACATCCTCCTCGAAGTGTTCCGGCGCCTTGAATTCCTTCTCTATCGCGCGCATTTCCGCCGCCCATCCCGCGAGATCGAGGTTCTCACGCCACTTCCCCGTCTCGTTGTACGTCATCGTCGTCATCGTCGCCGGAGAGTCAGAGCCGCTCGCCGCGCCGTCGATCGCGATCGCCTTGTTCGCGCACGCATTCGCCCCGCGGTTCACGTCCCGCGTCGCGTTCGCGGAGATCGCACCAGCGCGCGCGATCGCGCGCGGCGTTTGCGCGACGCGTTGACGCGTCGTCGTCGCGCGCGCGCCGTTCGCGCGCGCCGCGGTCGGGCGCGCCGTCCACGTTCGCATCGCGAACGCGCTCATCGTCGTCTGCGCGGCGTTCGAGATCGAACGTGCGATCGCGGGCGTCGACGAAGGCGTCTTCGTCGTCGGCTTCGCGCGCGGGCGTCGGTCGGACGCGTCGCTGTGCCGCGCGAGCGTCGGCGGCGGCGCGCCAACGTTATCTCGGCGCGCGCGTGACGTCGTCGTCGTTCGATTTCATGGGTAGTCGGTGTGTTCGTATGCGTGCACGCG
>Ga0181595_10000975_pt1 | contig 31636 bp, 25 predicted proteins | sample 041ome_7_FD_145604 | JGI IMG/M metagenome (GOLD analysis project Ga0181595, IMG submission 145604) | Coastal salt marsh microbial communities from the Groves Creek Marsh, Skidaway Island, Georgia - 041401AS metaG (spades assembly) | ecosystem: Environmental > Aquatic > Marine > Intertidal zone... | reverse complement strand
TTCAAGGTATAGATCCTGACAGAATAAAGGTTATTTCTTATGGTAAAGAAAAGCCTGCTGTTGTGGGATCTAATAGTATGGCTTGGTCTAAAAATAGACGTGCCGTTACTATTATTGAATAAAATATAGAATTTTATCTCTACAGTTCATTTTTTATTTTGTATTTTAGCCATTAAGCTAAGAGTCATGCATGTTTAAGTTAATCCAATTTTTATTCTTAATATTTAATCCTTTTTTAATTTCTCCAGCGTTTTCACAAAGCATGGATGGTTTAAAAGAAATAGTTACTATTCAACAAGAAAAAATTGCTCGCATAGAAAATAATGTTAAAAATTTAATTGGTTCTTTTGAAAGCCTTTCAAATTCAAAAAGTATGGTTAAAGTTCCAGAGGATTTAGAAAATAAAATAAATAATCTTAACCAAAAGTTGAATTTACTAGAGAACAATTTAAAAAATATTACAAACCTTTCTTACGATTTAGACTTTGCCCTTAAGCGTATAGAAAGACATTTAGAACTTACATCTATTAATAATGTGACCTTAAAACAAGGTGGTAAAGATATTGTACAAAAACCTACTTTTGTTGATAATAAAAATAATAATATTACGACAAAAAACCTTGAAAATAAAACTGAAGGCGTTTTAGGGTTTATAAAAGAGCCAAGTTCTTCAAATTTAGAGAATAATACGGAAGACAAACTTAGAACTGAAGGCGATACTAAGAAAGATAAATTATTAACAAAATCCTCGCCTGAAGAAAATTTTAATATTGCATTAGATTATGCTGTTGCTCTTGATTTCATTAATGCTGAAAAAGCATTCAAAGAATTTTTAATAATACATAAGGATAGTGAAAAAGTTGCTGACGCTCAATATTGGTTAGGAAGAGCTTATTTTGCACAAGCTAAGTTTGAGGAAGCAGCTATAGCTTTGGCTGAATTTAATAGCGTATTTCCAAATGACTCAAGGTTTCAAGAAACAACACTATTAATTGCGGAATCTGCTGCAAATTTTGCTCCCCAAAACCAACTTTGCGATATATTAAAGCAGTCACTGGAGTTTATGATTAATCCTTCTGAAAAATTTATTACAAGAATTAATATTCTAAAGAATGAAAATAAATGTAATAATGAATGATTGACATCTTCAATTCAGAATTACTTAAACTTTTAATCCATCCAGTAAATAAATTATCAAAAAATTTCGTTATTGGCCTTTCTGGTGGCGTAGACTCAATGGTTCTACTTTACTTGATTAAAAGATTTTTAGACCAGAACAAATTTATGAAAATAAATATTTTCCCGATAATAATTGATCATAATTTAAGGGTTGAATCCAGTACTGAAGCAGAAAACGTAAAAAGTATTTCGGAAGGAATAGGCTTCAGAACAATTATAAAAAAAATTGAAAAACAAAAACCTAGTGGAAACATACAGAGCTGGGCAAGAGAAAATAGACGTGATCTATTATTTGAAAGTTGTTCTGATCTCTCTGCCAATTTACTTTTAGCTCATCATTTGAATGATCAAGCAGAAACTCTGTATATGCGTTTTAACAAAAACTCTGGTCTTGATGGTCTTTTAGGAATGAAAACAATCACTTTTTGGAATGGAATTTTTATATTAAGACCACTTTTAACTTTCTCTAAAGAAGAAATTGTTAGATACGCACAAAAGAATAATATTAAGTTTTTTGAAGACCCATCAAATTCATTTTTAAAATACGAAAGGGTCAGAGTAAGGCAAAAGTTAATTCAAATAAAGAGGAATAAATGGGAAAACGTATCAACAGATCTAAATAAATTCAGCATCATATGTAATAAATTAGTTACAAAGACTAACTTATTATTTGAAAATTGGTTAGAGCAAAATGTTTTGTTAGATAAATGTGGAGTGGTTAGAGTTAATTATAAAAGTGCACTCACGCTTTTCAAACAATCTGATCTATATTGTATTAAATTTTTTTCAAAAATAATTCAGACTGTAGGTGGAAAAAAATATTCTCCAAAACGTAAACAAGTATACGAGTTAACTAAAGCATTATTAAAAAATGATTTTAAAAAACGAACTCTAGGAAATGTTTGTGTTTTGTATAATAAAGATCATATTTTTTTTATAAGAGAAAAAAGACATCTCAACTATAACTTAGATATAAAAGTAAATAAAAAATATATTTTTGATGGTCGTTTCATTCTTATTAGCAATGTGCCAGGAAAATTAATTTGCTCAGAAAAAATAAATTATAATAATATTCCTCCTAATAGCCCTTTTTATGAGTTTAAAAATTTAATTAATAAAACAATTCCTTGTCTCCAAACTCTTGAAGGTAAACTAGTCAAACCCCATTTAAATATTATAAATCAAAAAAACAATTCTAATGAAAGTATAAAAAGCAATTCTTTTGGGCTTTACCTTATTAATAGAGTACTGATATAATTAAAAAAAATAAAAAGGAATATGATGAATAATTTTGGAAAAAACATAGCTGTTTGGGTAATTATATCTTTGGTGTTAATTGCTATTTTTAATGTCTTTCAAGGCAATTCGTCTAAATCATCAAACAATGCGATAGCTTATTCTGATTTTTTAGCAAGAGTAAATTCTGGTGAAGTCAGGGAAGTAAGTATCCAGGGAGATAAAATTTTTGGTTCATCTAATAGTGGCGTTCCATTTTATTCATTTATTCCAAAAGAAGATGAATTAGCAAATAAATTATCAGAGAAAGGAATTAAAGTAACAGCAGAACCAGCTGAAAGTGGTATGCCTGGAATCTTATCTGTTCTTATTTCATGGTTTCCGATGTTGCTCTTTATTGGTGTTTGGATTTTCTTTATGAAACAAATGCAGGGTGGTGCAAAAGGAGCTATGGGCTTTGGAAAGTCAAAAGCTAAACTCCTTACTGAACATAGAGATAAGGTAACTTTCCGAGATGTTGCTGGTATTGACGAGGCTAAATCAGAGCTAGAAGAAGTTGTAGAGTTTTTAAAAGATCCAAGTAGGTTCCAAAAACTTGGTGGAAAAATTCCAAAAGGAGTCTTGCTAGTGGGTCCTCCAGGAACTGGTAAAACTTTGTTAGCTAAGGCAGTAGCTGGAGAAGCTGGTGTTCCCTTTTTTACAATATCTGGGTCTGATTTTGTTGAAATGTTTGTTGGTGTTGGCGCTTCAAGAGTAAGAGATATGTTTGAACAAGGAAAGAAAAATTCTCCTTGTATAATATTTATTGATGAAATTGATGCCATGGGAAGGCATAGAGGAGCCGGTCTTGGTGGAGGTAATGATGAAAGAGAACAGACACTTAATCAACTTCTTGTTGAAATGGATGGTTTTGAAACAAATGAAGGTGTTATTTTGGTAGCTGCCACTAATAGACCTGATGTTTTAGACCCAGCATTGCTAAGACCAGGTAGATTTGACAGACAAGTTGTTGTTCCGAACCCTGATATGATTGGGCGTGAGAAAATATTAAAAGTCCATATGAAAAAAGTACCACTTTCTTCTGACGTGGTTACGAAAACCTTGGCTAGAGGTACACCGGGTTTCTCTGGAGCTGACCTTGCTAACTTAGTCAACGAAGCAGCGTTATTATCAGCCAGAAAAGGAAGAAGTAACGTGAGTATGGTTGAATTTGAAGAAGCTAAAGATAAAGTTATGATGGGCTCTGAGAGAAGGTCCATGGTAATGACAGAAGAAGAGCGAAAGCTTACAGCTTATCATGAAGCTGGACATGCTGTAGTAGCTGCTTATTCACCTGCTAGTGATCCTATTCATAAGGCAACAATAATTCCAAGAGGAAGAGCTCTTGGGATGGTAATGAGATTGCCTGAAGGTGATAGGGTATCTATGGCTAAAGACAAGTTGTTTGCAGATCTAAGGGTTGCGTGTGGTGGACGTATAGCTGAAGAGATGATATTTGGTAAAGACAAAGTTACAACTGGAGCTAGTTCTGATATTAGAATGGTAACAGACACTGCTAGAAGAATGGTAACAGAATGGGGGCTATCTGAAAAACTTGGTTTCTTAGCATATGAGGCTAATGAGCAAGAAGTTTTTCTTGGAAGATCTGTTTCCCAACAAAAAAATCTTTCTGATGATACCGCATCTATCGTTGATCAAGAAATTAGAAGAATAGCTGACTCAGTTTATGTTGATGCTCAAAAAATGCTTAAAAAATACTCTAAACAGCTCAAAAGAGTTGCAGAAGCCTTGCTAGAGTATGAGACTTTAGATGGAAAACAAATAAACGACTTGTGTAAAGGGTTAAAAATTTCTATTAAAAAGAGTGATGATAATGATAATTCACCAAAAGCAAAAAAGCCTAAAAGAAGAGCCGGCATTCCTTCTACAAGTGCAAAGCAGACGATTGTTACTAATGAAATAGATAACTCTTAGAATTAATCAAGGAAGATGGTAAAACAAAGTAAATATTTGTTTGCCCCTCCTTGCTCTGAAGAAATTGAAACTTATATCATACCAATTCCTAAGCACCAATACGAAGTTTATGAGGGTCTTAAAATTGCTGGTGGTTGGAGGTATTTTGATAACCTTCGTGTAATTCAAAAAAAGAAAGATACTTTTATTGAAGTTTTAATGTCTGTTTCAGATTTTATTAAATTAGCAAGAACTGATAGTAAAGAAGCTTTACGAAAAGCAGAAATGAGTATTGAAAATATTGTTAAAAAAAGACCTTCTTTTGCAAATATTGATATGTCACTCCCTCATATAATGGGAGTCTCAAATCTTACACCTGACAGTTTTTATAAAAATAGTAGAAACTCTAATCCAGACATAGTTCTAAGAAAATGTAAAGAAATGTTAAAAAATGGTGCAACAATTATTGATATTGGAGGTGAGTCTTCTAGGCCTGGAGCTGATAAGATTTCAGAAAATGAAGAACAACAAAGAATTTTACAGACATTACTTCGACTTAAACAAGAAAATGTTAAAACAATTATATCCTTAGATACAAGAAATCTGAGTACCATGAAATTGGGTCAAAAAATTGGTGTTGATATAATTAATGATATTTCTAGTTTAGATAGTATCGAAAAAGCTAATTTTATAATATCAAAAAAATTACCAGTAATTATAATGCATATGCAAAATAATCCTGAAAATATGCAAGACAATCCTAAATATTCTTTTTCACCAATCGACATTTATAATTTTTTTGAAAAAAAAATTTTTGAATTATTACAATTAGGCATAGATATTTCTAACTTAGTAATCGACCCAGGTATAGGGTTTGGAAAAAATAAATTTCATAATTTAGATATTCTAAAAAATTTAAGTATTTTTCATAGTTTAGGTGTCCCAATACTAATTGGTGTTAGCAGAAAAGCACTAATAGGACAGCTTACTATTGAAGACTTTAAATTTCGTGATGTTTACAAAAAATCTATTAACCCCAGTAAAAGGTTGAGTGGTTCAATTGCATTTGCTATGCATGCTTTTAATAATGGTATTCAAATAATCAGAACACACGATGTTTTTGAAACCAAACAGGCATTAACATGTCAGTTTTCTTTAAATTAGAAGGTAATTAATTGTGAATAATGATTTTGATACTAAGCAAAGATTATTTGGAACAGATGGCATAAGAGGCACGGTTAATAAAGATAAGATTACCGCACAAATGGCTGTTAAATTAGCTATGGCTGCGGGTAATTATTTCTTTGGTAAAGCTGGCACAAAAAAACCACGTGTTTTGATAGGTAAAGACACACGCTTGTCAGGATATATGCTTGAACCTGCATTAGTTTCAGGTTTTACTTCTGTTGGTTTAGATGCAATTACAACAGGTCCTATGCCAACACCTGCTATTGCGCATTTAACTAGAGCTCTTAGATGTGACTTAGGGGTAATGATCTCAGCTTCTCATAACCCTTACGAGGATAATGGATTAAAACTTTTTGGATCTGACGGGTTTAAATTGAATGATGATGTGGAAAACGAAATTCAATTAAAAATGGAAACAACTCCTACTTTAGCAAAATCAGCAGACTTAGGAAGAGCAAGAAGAATGGAAGATGCTAATGGAAGGTACTCTGAGTTTGTTAAACAAATACTTCCAAAACATGAAGATTTAAGTGGATTAAAAGTGGTGTTAGACTGTGCAAATGGTGCATCATATAAAGTAGGTCCAGAAGTTTTATTTGAACTAGGAGCAGAGACTAACATTATTGGTGCTGAACCAAATGGGAAAAATATTAATTTCCAATGTGGCGCAATGTTTCCTGAAAGAATGGCTAAAGAGACCAAATTACAAGGTGCAGATTTAGGCATAGCTTTTGATGGTGACGCTGATAGGGTAATTTTTTCTGATGAAAAAGGAAACATTATAGAAGGGGATCTGATTATAGGTTTTTTAGCTAATCAAATGTTAAAACATAATGAGTTGTATGGAAAACCTGTTGTGGGTACAATAATGTCAAATATTGGTTTAGAAAATTATTTAATAGATAAAGATATTCCTTTTTTTAGAACCAATGTTGGTGATCGTTACATAATATCAAAAATGTTTGAAACTAAAAGTAGACTTGGTGGAGAACCTTCAGGTCATATCCTACTTACAGATTTTGCAAAAACGGGTGATGGTTTATTAACTGCATTAAAAATTCTATTTTTACTCAAAAAGTCAGGTTTAAAAGCATCAGAACTATTAAGACCCTTTAAATTAGTACCTCAGTTGTTAAAAAATATAAAAAATATAAATAAAAATATACTTCTAAAAAATGAAGTTCAAAGGTTTATCAATGACAAACAAAATTTGTTAGGTAAAGATAGTCGCGTGTTAATAAGACCATCGGGTACTGAAGATTTAATAAGAGTTATGGTTGAATCACCAGATATAAAAAAAAATGAAGAAGTATCAGATGAAATTTGTAGTTTTTTAATTAATGAGAACAAACTTGGCAAGAATGAGTGATTTATTGAAATCTGTTTTAGTAGTTGCTGGTTCTGACCCTAGTGGTGGAGCAGGCATTCAAGCTGATTTAAAAACACTTACTAGTTTAGGGGTTTATGGCATGACGTCAATAACTGCTCTTACAGAACAAAATACAAAGGGGGTTTACAGTATTTTTGAGATACCTGTTGATTTTGTAATAAAACAAATTGATTGTTGTTTGTCTGATATTAAAGTTAACGCGGTTAAAATTGGCATGTTACATAGTGCTGATTTAATCAATGCTGTTTGTAAAATCCTTATTCATAAAAATATTATAGCTAATGAAGATATAAATATTGTTTTAGATCCTGTTATGGTTGCAAAGGCTGGTCATAGATTATTAAAAGAAAACGCAATAGATGCGCTTAAAAATTTTATTGAAAACTCAAAACCTATTTTGACTCCTAATATACCTGAGGCGGAAATCTTAACAGGTCTTAAAATTGAAAATATATCAGATATGGAAAAGGCTGCTAGAGCTCTGCTAGACTTGGGAGCAAGTAAAGTTATTTTAAAGGGAGGTCACATGCAATCTATGGTTTTAACGGATTTATTAATGGATGATAAAAACATGCATGCAATAGAAACAAAAAAAATCATAACTAATGATACTCATGGTACAGGTTGTACAATGGCTTCAGCACTGTCTGCATTTTTAGCTAAATCTATGTCAATCGAGATGGCATTTGAAGCTGCGCACTCTTATGTTAATAACGCTATTAAAACTGCCCCTAAATTTGGTAACGGGAATGGCCCTATTAATCATTGCCATAAAATTACTTAGTTTTATCAGCTATTTCAGATAAAGCTTTAAACCAATTGTATATTGCATCATCAGTTTCTAATAAATTACAGGAGCTACAAGAGTATACCCATTTAAAGTTACCATAAAATAAATAATCTTCTATTCCAGGTTTTTGGCCTGCAATATAGCCATTTTTTTCAATTATTTTTCTAATAGGGCTAACTAGTTTCCGAAATTCATCAATTAATTCAGAAATATTAGTTTTAAATTTAGTGATTGGGCCCTTTATCCTTTCCTCCCTAGTTTTAATGTAATAATTTACATCTTCACCTTCGAGAACATTAGGTATTTCATGTGCTATTATTTTAAACAAAACTGGTAAAAGCTGTCTTGCAGTCCAAAGATATAAAAAATATGAAAAATTTTTAGAATTCTCATTTTTAAAAAGTTTTTTATCTGGGTAATTGTCATCTAACCAATTAATAATTTTCCACGATTCACATACAAATCCTTTATCATGTTCTAAAATAGGAACAAGTTTTTGACCAGAAAATGAAATTTTTTCTTTTTCTGAAAACCTAACTGGAACTGTTTCAAAATTTAAATTTTTATGTATAAGGCAAAGTTTAACATTCCAACAAGGTGGACTAAACCGTAAATTATTTTTGCCACATAAGTCATATAATTTAATCATTTATTTATTAATTGGCCTTTCCATGTTGACAACAATAAAAAAATTGTTATTTAGGTGATGGGCAGTTGCTTCCCAACAAGCATCAACATTTTATGAGGTTAATATGACCAGACCAATAGTCAAGCCAATTCGCCCTGAATTCTCTTCAGGTCCATGTGCAAAAAGACCTAATTGGTCTTTAGATGTATTAAAAGATAGTTGCCTTGGCAGATCACATCGTCACCCACTTGCAAAAAATAAATTACGCAAAGCAATTGAACTTACTAAAAATATATTAGAAATTCCAGAGGATTACCTAGTTGGGATAGTACCTGGGTCTGATACAGGTGCTATTGAAATGGCAATGTGGAATCTTTTGGGACCATTACATGTTAACATATTAGCTTGGGATAGTTTTGGCCAAGACTGGGCTAATGACATAAATACACAACTTAAATTAAAAAATATTGATATTTTAAAAGCTGAGTATGGAAAATTACCTGACTTGCCTAATAGAGAATATGACGGTGATATAGTGTTTAATTGGAATGGTACTACAGCTGGTGTGTGCATGCCAAATTTAAATTGGTTAAATTCACAACGAAATGGGATAACAATTTGTGATGCTACATCAGCAGCATTTGCAATGAATATTGATTGGAAAAAAATAGATGTTGGCACTTTTTCGTGGCAAAAATGTCTAGGAGGCGAAGCGGGTCATGGTATGTTAGTGCTATCTCCTAAGGCAGTAGGAAGACTTAATTCCTATAATCCAACATGGCCATTACCCAAATTATTTCAACTTAAAAAAAATGGTAAAGTGAATACTGAGATATTTGTTGGAGCTACAATTAACACTCCTTCTTTGCTTTGTGTTGAAGATTATTTAGATACTCTAATTTGGAGTAAAGAGATTGGTGGTTTAGCTGAACTAATAAAAAGATCAAAAGGCAATTTAGATATCATAAAAGAATGGGTTTCTAATTCACACTGGGCTTCTTTCTTATGTGATGATGAAAAGAACTTATCTAGCACCTCAATTTGTTTAAAACTCGTTGACCCTATAGTTCTAAAATTACCTTTAGAAATAAAAAATGAGCTAGAAAAAAAGATAACTAATTTATTAGAATCTGAAAACGTTGCTTATGATGTTGGAAGTTATAGATCAGCGCCACCAGGATTAAGAATTTGGGGTGGTCCTACCGTAGAAAGCGATGATATTAAAAAATTACTTCCATGGTTAGATTGGGCTTACGAGACAGCAATTAAAGAAATAAAAGTGAATTAAAAAAAAGAAGGTAAAAAATGACTAAAGTTTTAATTAGTGATAAATTAAGTAAGTCAGCGGTAGATGTTTTTAAAAAAAATAAAATTGAAACCTCCTATCAACCCGGTATTAGTAAAGATGAAATCTTAAAAATAATTCATGACTATGATGGTCTTGCCATAAGGTCAGCAACAAAAGTTACCAGTGATATTTTAGAACATGCTAAAAACCTTAAAGTTGTAGGTCGTGCTGGTATAGGAACAGATAATATAGATAAATTAGCTGCTACCAAAAATGGAATTATAGTAATGAATACTCCATTTGGTAATGCTGTTACTACAGCAGAGCACGCCATTGCTCTAATGATGTCATTAGTAAGAATGATACCACAGGCCGATCATTCTACTAGACAAGGCAAATGGGAAAAATCTAAATTTAATGGTACAGAGATTACTGGCAAATATTTAGGGCTAATTGGATGTGGAAATATTGGTTCTATTGTCGCCAATAGAGCATTAGGTCTTAAAATGAAAGTAATGGCCTTTGATCCTTTTCTTACCCAAGAAAAAGCATCTGAATTGAGCGTTGAAAAGGTTGATTTAGATACTCTTCTTAAAAATGCCGACATTATTTCTCTTCATACGCCATTAACTGAAGAAACAAAAAATATTATTTCTTCTGATGCATTAAACAAGATGAAAAAAGGGGCTAGGATTATTAACTGTGCAAGAGGTGGTTTGGTTGATGAAGTGGCTTGCAGAGCAGCATTAGAAACAGGACATTTAGCTGGCGCTGCCTTTGATGTTTTTGTAGAAGAACCAGCTAAAGAAAATATTTTATTTGATGCACCTAATTTTATAGCAACACCTCACTTGGGTGCCGCAACTATAGAAGCACAAGAAAATGTCGCTATTCAAATAGCTGAACAAATGTCTGATTATTTAAATACTGGTGCTGTTGTTAATGCACTCAATTATCCGAATGTAACCTCAAAAGAAGCTCCAATTTTAAAACCTTATGTAAGTCTTGCATATCTTATGGGTTCTTTTCTTGGACAAGTGACACAAGAAGGAATATTAAGCATAAAACTGGAGTTAGAAGGTAAAGCTTCCAATATTAAAGATTTACCCTTAATGGCAAGTGCTTTGGTTGGCATATTAGAGCCATCATCAGTTTCAGTAAATAATATTAATTCATCGTCTGTTGCTTCAAGTAGAGGCATTAGTTTATCAACAATTAAACATGAAAGACGCTGTGATTACGAAACTCTTTTAAAAATCACAATTAAACATGAAAAAGGCGAAAGGACTATATCAGGCACATTGATAGCAGGAAACAAACCAAGAATAATTAATATTCAAGGAATTCCAATTGAATCTGATTTTCCTAAATCTGCATTGTATTTAAGAAATTACGACAAACCTGGTTTTATTGGTGATTTAGGAAATGTTCTTGGGAGACAAAATATTAATATAGCTTCATTCCATTTAGGTCGTCGTAGCATTGGAGGTGAAGCTATAGCTTTGGTAGAAGTAGACGAAGATATAAATGAAAAAATAATTCATGAAATCAGGGCTTTACCCCAAGTTGCTAGAGTTAACCCAATTAATTTTGAACAAAATTAGACTATATTTAAATTGTTGAATTTAGTGGATACATTCTAAAATTTATTATACAAGGTATAATTTTAAATTTTAGGCATTAAGATGGTTAATTCATCAAATGATAATGGTTTATTACCTGCTGGTTTGGGCGATATTCTACATCCTAAAGCTGAATTGCAAGCTAAAACAATAGAAAAGTTAATAGATGTATTTTCCAAATTTGGATACTCTAGGGTAAAACCTCCTCTGGTTGAATATGAAGATACTCTTATTTCAAATGGTTTAGGTCAAGTTCTAAAAGATTCCACTTTTAGGATTATGGATCCGTTATCCCAAAAAATGATGGCATTAAGATCAGACGTTACAGCTCAAATATCAAGAATAGCTTCCACTAGATTATCTCATTTACCTCGACCTCTTAGGTTGTCTTACTCAGGAGATGTTCTAAGGGTTAAAGGTGATAATTTTAATATGGAACGCCAGAAAACACAGGTAGGTGCTGAGTTAATTGGCTCTGAGTCAAAATTTGCGGATGCAGAAATAATTTTAGTTTGCCTAAAAGCTCTAAAATCAGTTGGGGTAGAGGCTATTACCGTTGATCTTAATTTCCCTTCTCTAAGAAAACATTTGCTGCGAAATGTTTCTAAATCATTGAAAAATGAGATTAACCAAGCGATCGATATAAAAGATATACAGTACTTAAAGAACTTAAAATGTGATAATTTAGACATTATAATTCAATTTATGGAGTCCTCTGGAGATCATTTGAACGCAATTAAATATTTAAAACATATTAAATTAGATCAATATCTTTCAAATATAAGAGATTACTTTTTAGAGGTTTTAGATTTGGTATATATAAATGATGATAGTTCTAAACTTTCAATCGATATATTAGAAAATAGAGGGTTTAAGTATCACACTGGTCTAACGTTTACAGTTTTTTCTGAACATTTTAAAGGAGAGATTGCCAAGGGTGGAAGGTATAAGACTTCTAACGAAGAAACAGCTGCGGGCTGTACTATTTATACAGAAAAATTAAATTTAAAATCTAACTCAATAAATGATGATCAATTAGTATATATTCCATATTTTAGTATGAATGATGCTGAATTTATTATTCAAAAAGGTTATAAGGTAGTTTTTGGATCAAATCTCAATACTAACATTGAAAAAGAGGCTTTTGATATGAAATGTAGATATATTTGGAAAAATAATCTTATAGTAAAGTTAGAGTCTTAGTATTTAAAATTTAGGAATTTTTATGAGTAACATAGTTATAGTTGGTACCCAATGGGGAGATGAAGGTAAGGGTAAAATTGTTGATTGGCTATCTGAAAAAGCTGACTTAGTTGTAAGATTCCAAGGTGGCCATAATGCTGGCCACACGCTTGTAGTAAATGAAAATGTCTTTAAATTATCTTTGTTACCTAGTGGTATAGTTAGAGATAATACCAAGGTTTTAATAGGCAATGGTGTTGTTATTGATCCAATTCATTTAATTAAAGAAATAAAGCAATTAGAAGAAAAACAAATTAAAATCACTCCAGAAAATCTGATCATTTCAGATGCTGCATTTTTAATTTTACCAATCCATCAGTTAATTGATGAATTAAGAGAAAACAAAAATGGTTCCAATAAAATTGGAACTACAGGAAGAGGTATTGGACCGGCTTATGAAGATAAAGTGGGTAGGCGTGGTATAAGAATATGTGATTTTTGTGATGAAAATGAATTATTAGAAAAGCTTAAAAAATTATATGATCATCATAATATTTGGTTATCAGCTTCAGGCCAAGCCACACAAAAGCCAGAAGGTACTTATAAAAAATTGTTGGAATTAGGTAGATTAATTCTTCCTTTTGTTCAACCCTCTTGGCGGGTAATACAAAAATACAATTCATCTTCTTACAATATATTATTTGAAGGTGCTCAAGGTACTTTTTTAGATATAGATCATGGTACTTATCCATACGTGACGAGTAGTAATACGGTTTCAGCTCAAGCTGGAATAGGTTCTGGCACAGGCCCAACAGCTATAGATTATACTATAGGAATTACAAAAGCTTATACCACACGTGTTGGTTCTGGTCCTTTTCCTACAGAAGATACTGGTGAAGATGGTAAAACGTTGGGTAAAAATGGGTTTGAATTTGGTACTGTTACAGGTAGACAAAGACGTTGTGGATGGTTTGACGCAATTTTAGTAAAACAAGCTGTGCAGTTATCGAATATTAATGGTATTGCATTGACAAAAATGGACGTCTTAGATGGCTTTCAAGATATAAAGATATGTGTGGGATATAAACTAGGTTTAGAAACTATAAACTACTTTCCAACTTCAAACAAAGAACAAAAGTCAATAGTTCCAATTTATGAAGTCATGAAAGGTTGGAATGGAAGTATTGTTGGTATAAGGGATTTTAACAAGCTTCCAAAAGAAGCAAAAGCTTATGTAAAAAGGATAGAAGAACTGGTGGATTGTAAAGTTATTCTAATATCCACTAGTCCAGAGAGATCCGATACTATTTATTTAAAAAATCCATTTGATAAAGATTAATCTTGCTCTGATGTTATAAGCTTTAATTCTTTAGCTTTAATCTTCATGGCTTCTTGTAATTTTTCAAATGCTCTTGACTCTATTTGTCTAACTCTCTCTCTACTAACCTTATATTCTTGAGATAAGTCTTCAAGTGTCTTAGGAGGCTCAATTAATCTTCTCTTAATTATAATGTCTTTTTCTCTTGGCTTAAGTAAATCTAAAGCTTGTTGCATCATTTGGTTTCTAATATTTTTTTCTTGATGGTTAGCGTATTCAATTTCTTGGTTTTCTCTATTATCTGCAAGCATGTCTTGCCATTCTGCTTCTTCTCCATCGTGCCTTCGCACTTGTGAGTTAAGTGAATGGTCACCGCCAAGCATTCTTCTATTCATACTAATAACATCATCTTCAGAAACATCTAAGGATTCTGCAATATAACTGACTTGTTTGTTAGATAAATCTCCATCTTCTAACGCATTAATTTTTCCTTTAATTTTTCTAAGGTTGAAAAATAATTTTTTTTGACTTGCAGTAGTCCCAATTTTAACTTGAGACCAACTTCTCAGAACAAATTCCTGTATGGCTGCTTTTATCCACCACATAGCATATGTAGCTAGTCTAAAACCTTTTTCGGGATCAAATTTTTTTACGGCATGCATCATGCCTATATTACCTTCAGCAATAAGATCAGCTACAGGTAAGCCATATCCTCTATATCCCATGGCAATTTTAGCCACAAGTCTAAGATGACTGGTAACTAATTTATGTGCGGCTTTAGTATTTTTTTTCTCCAACCAGTCTTTTGCAAGCGTATATTCTTCGTCAGCGTCAAGCATTGGAAATTTTTTTATATGTTCTAAATATCTTCCAAGATTATTATCTGGAGATAAGATAGATAAACTAGTTGAATCTGAAAAGGCCATTTTATAACTCCTCTTATCTATATAATAATTATGAATACTTTTTAAAGCCTTTAAGCATCAAATTTAATAACCTATTTCTTTATATTTTCTATAAGGTTTTTCATATCTTGAGGCAAAGAGCTTATAAATTCTAAATACTTTTTTGTAACAGGGTGCTGAAAACATAATTTTGAAGCATGAAGAGCTTGTCTATTAAACGATCTAATCAGTCTTAATTTTTCTTTTATTATATTATTTTTGTGTCTTTTTTGTGACATAGGTTTTTCATACAAGTCGTCACCAATAATACTATAACCTAAGTATGACATGTGTACTCTAATTTGGTGTGTCCTTCCTGTTTCAAGTTTGCACTCTACTAGACTAGCATATGGAGGGTATATATCTAATATTTTCCATTTTGTTATTGCCAATTTTCCTTTGGGAGAGACAGCCATTTTTTTTCTATTTATTGGCGATCTTCCAATAGGCTTTTCAATTATACCTTTGTCCTCTGGTTGTCCCCAAACAATTGCATTATAATTTCTATCAATATCGTGATTGGCAAATATGTTAGACAAACCTATATGCGCAGTTTCAGTTTTAGCTGCCACCATAACACCGCTAGTGTTTTTGTCTAATCTATGAACTATCCCAGGTCTTTTTACACCTCCAATCCCTAGCAAACTATCACCACAGTGATAAAGTAACGCATTAACTAAAGTTTTGTTCGGTGAACCTGGTGCAGGATGTACTACCATACCAGCTTTTTTATTTAAAACTATTAAATGCTCATCTTCAAACAGGATATCTAAATTAATTTTTTCTGCTAAAGGAATCGCATTTTCTATCTCTGGTAATGAAACTGTAATTATTTTTCCACTTTTAATCTTAAAAGAAGGATCTTCTATAATAACGCCATCAAAATCTATATTCTTAGTTTCAATAAGGTTCTTAATCCTACTTCGTGATAACAGATAATTGTTTTTATTTAATACTTGTTTTGCTAACTTACTTTCTTTAATAGCTTCAGTAACCCATGCATCTATTCGTAATGTTGGTAGGTTAAAATCTTTAACAGCAAGCGATATTTTTATAGGATCTGCCATGTCTAATAACTTTGACTTAAAACGAGAAAATGAAAATAAATTACTTTCTAATATAAAACTTCTCAAAATAATTGCTATCATTTTAGGTATTCTTATTATTGTAGGTTTGTTTTTTTTATTTGTAGGTTTGGCTAAAAGTTATAATAACCTAGATAAAATTGAAAAAGAATATAGCAAACCTATAATTACAAAAGATGGATTTGATGAATTTAATTTTTTCCAACCCAATGATGCTCAATTAATATCGACATCTTTAGGCAATAACAATGAAATGCTACTAAGATTTCTTTACCAAGGAAATAATGTGTTAGTAGTCCTAAATGTTGATACAAAAAAAATTCGGTCTATTATTACTCTTAAAAGAGGAAAAGATTTTGGAAAATAAAATTCTTATTGGAACTGACACTGTTTCTGGGATACACCCGAAAATATTAAATTCTATTTATATTGCATCAAAAGAAAAAACACTTCCTTATGGAAATGATGATTTTACTAAAGAGTGCAAACAAATTATTTCTAAAGTCTTTGAAAAAGATGATTTAGAAATTTTACCCATGATGTCAGGAACTGCTTCTAACGCCCTTGCGTTATCATCGTTTCTTCGTTCTTATGGGAGTATTTTGTGTCATGCTCAATCACATATTAATAAGGATGAAGGTGGTGCTCCAGAATTTTTTTCATGTGGAGGAAAATTAATATCAATTTCTAATAGTTTAGGAAGGGTTACCGCAAACGAGCTGGCTAAGAAAATAGAACAAATCAACTTCAAAGGTAAGCAAAGTTATAATCTCTGTGGAGTTTCAATTACCCAATTGGCTGAAAATGGTACAATATACACTCCTGATGAAATAATAGAAATTAGTAAAGTTTGTAAAAAAAATAATCTTTACCTTCATATGGATGGAGCAAGGTTTTCAAACGCTTTAGCATTTCAAAAGTGTTTGTCGCCTGCAGATATTACATGGAAAGTAGGCGTGGATTGTTTATCTTTAGGCGCAACAAAAAATGGTGCTATGGCTGCTGAAGTTATAATTTTTTTTAATAAAGCGCTTGCTGTTGAGGCAAAGAAATTAGTAAAGCAAACAGGTCATGTTTTATCAAAAACGAGGTTTATTTCCGCTCAATTAAACGGATGGTTTCAAGATGGTTTGTGGATTAAACTAGCTGAAAAAGCAAATAGTCAAGCTAAATATCTTAGTAGTGAATTATCTAAATTTAAAGAATTTAGACTAATATATGAAACGCAAGCTAATGAAGTTTTTGTAGAAATTAATAAAAACATATATGAATCTATGCTTGACTTAAATATTATATCAAACTTATGGAGTAGGACCAGCGATGACAATTATATAGTTAGGTTTGTAACTTCTTTTGAAACTGAAAAATCTGAGATAGATGAGTTGTTATCTAGAATAAAAACTTTTTGTTCTGCGAGTTAAATACCATAATTTAGATAAAGAGCTATGTTAAGTGTTATATTATTAATAGTTGAAATTAAATTTTTTTCAAAAATAAAAGCAAATACTCCTATATAGGAATAGCCAATGAGTATAGGAAGAAAATAAATCCTTATCATAAAAATTATCCATGCAAGATAAAGGGGTTTCAGGGGTGCAACAATAAAGTTAGGTGTAATTTTAGATGTTGCAATAACCATTGGTGATGTTACCTTACTAAAAAAAAGGAAAACGCTTAATTTGCTATCTTCATTTATAAAAAGATTTAAAAAAAACTTAAGGCTTAAAATTATCATTAAAAAGCCAAAGATATAATCTATTACAACAAGCCAAATAGGAAATGTGTTAATCATCTTACAATTATACAAACATAATCAGGAAATGAAAAATTATTATTTACTTTATTTAAAAAAATAATTTCACTTATTAACCAAACAATCTCTCAGATCAAAGGTCATCCATGAATAACCCACAATATATTTTTTCAATGTATAAACTAAACAAGGTTTATCCTGGAGGAAAACAAGTTATTAAAGATATAAGTTTATCTTTTTTGCCTGGTGCAAAAATAGGTGTTTTGGGTGGGAATGGTGCTGGTAAGTCTACTTTATTAAAAATAATGGCTGGTTTAGACACTGATTATAACGGAGACGCCAAACTTGCCGAAGGTATTAAAGTTGGATATTTAGCTCAAGAGCCTGAGCTAAATAATGAACTTAATGTTTACGAAAATGTAATGGAAGGAATGGCTGAAGCTAAAAAAATTGTTGATGATTTTAACGCCATTTCGCTCAAATTTTCCGAAGACTTGTCTGAAGATGAGATGAATGAAACAATTTTGAAACAAGCAGAACTGCAAGAAATGATAGACAATATGGATGCTTGGGACTTGGAACGAAAAGCTGAAATAGCAATGGATGCACTAAGTTTACCGCCAGCATCTGACAAAATTGATCATTTATCTGGTGGCGAGAAAAGAAGAGTGGCATTGGCTAAGCTACTACTTTCTAATCCAGATTTTTTATTGTTAGATGAACCTACAAATCATTTAGACGCTCTTTCAGTTGCATGGTTACAAAGGTTTTTACATGACTTTCCTGGAACAGTGGTCACTATTACACATGATAGATATTTTTTAGATGAAGTGGCCGGATGGATTTTAGAGTTAGACCGAGGTGAAGGAATTCCTTATAAAGGAAATTATTCAGGCTGGTTGGAGCAAAAACAAAAAAGGTTAGAATTAGAAGGGAAAATAGAAGAGGCGAGAAAAAGGAAGCTAAATGAAGAATTAGAATGGATTAAAGCAGCCCCCCGTGCTCGACAAGCTAAATCCAAGGCAAGAATATCCTCCTACGAAGAACTAGTTGCCAGAGAACAAAAAAAAGAGATCAATGTTGGAAATCTAGTTATTCCTCCTGCACCACGATTGGGTAGTGAAGTTATAAGCTTTGATAATGTTAGTAAGTCTTTTGGAGAGAAATTGTTAATAGATAGTCTGTCTTTTAAACTTCCCCCTGGAGGTATAATAGGTGTTATTGGAGCAAATGGTGCTGGAAAAACAACTTTATTTAGGCTTATTACCCAAGAAGAAAAACCAGATAATGGCGAGATTTTAATTGGTGAGACAGTTAATTTAAACTATGTCGATCAATCTAGAGATGTTTTAAAACCAGAAAAAAATGTTTGGGAATCTATTTGTGATGGCCTTGACGAAATTCAAATTGGTAAAAAAATTATTCAAAGTAGGGCATATGTAGGACAATTTAATTTTAAGGGTTCTGACCAACAAAAAATTGTTAGCCAATTATCTGGAGGCGAAAGAAATAGAGTTCACTTAGCAAGAACTTTAAAAATACCTGGAAATGTATTGTTACTTGATGAGCCAACAAACGATTTAGATGTAGATACTTTAAGATCATTAGAAGAAGCAATCTTAGAATTTTCAGGCTGTGTGGTAGTAATTTCGCATGACAGATGGTTTTTAAATAAACTTGCCACGCATATATTAGCATTTGAAGGCGATAGTCATGTAGAATGGTTTGAAGGTAATTATCAAGATTATGAAAATGATAAAAAAAGAAGACTAGGTGAGGAATCTTTAAATCCTAAAAGAATGAAATATAAACCAATCATAAGGTAGATTACTTTTTGATTTTAAGTTTTTCTATTAGAAAATCAAAATCACCTTTATTTTTCCTTAAGATAGATGTCGTTTCAGATTTATGAGAACGTATTAGTGATATACCCTCTATTTCCAAGTCAAGAATACTGAAAGTTTCGTCTTTTCCTTTTGATAGTTTCCACAATAAGTTAATAGGAGGATTATTTTTCTTTCTATCTTCGATGATACCTCTTACATAGACTAATTTTTTTCCTCTTAGTTCGGAGCTGAGAGGTTTATAAGACATTGTTGCAAGTGTGTTTAAATGATCTTCTATTGTGTTAACTATTTGATGAAGTAAAACTAACTTATATTTGATTTTTTGATCATCAGTAGCTTTTTTCCAAAAGCTTCCGGTTGTAGCTTTAGCCATAAAATCTAAATTTATATATTTGTTAATTAATGGGGTTATCTTTTTAGAACGTTCTTCAGAGCTTAATTCAATTGTTTCTAATGCATGCTTTTGGGCCTCTGCAATCATTTCCTCGATTATCTTATCACCTTGCTGCAAGTCATCCGAATACGAGTTATATGTGAATACTGGAGAAAATAAAATACTCGCCAATAACAAAATATACTTAAATTTATTCCAATAGTTTTTCAAATTCTGCATCTATCTCTTTATTTTTTAAATTGATGTATTTTTTACCATACACATTATTTCTTCTATTTTGAATATAGAAAGACCTTAGTTTAATATAAGGATCTGGGGATTCATAAATATTATCAATTGTTTTAGATAGTTTAGATCTTGTATCGATTGCGTTTAGAGGTGCTTCCAATAATCTTAAGTCATTTAAAGGAGCGGAAGAAATGTTAGACATAATGTTTGTGTTCAAAATAGTTCCAGTGAACTCTCTGCTTGTTTTAGGTCCGATAAGTGGGATCATAAGGAAAGGCCCTTCGGGTACATTGTATTTTGCCAATGTGGATCCAATATCTTTCTTCTTGAATGCCGTTTCTCCTTTATCTAAGTCATAAAAACCTAGTGTTAATCCATTTAACATAAATTTTGCAGAAGCTAAGATAGTATTTTTAAGATCTATTTGAAGCGAACTATTTATAATTGTACTTGGCGTATCTAGCCAATCTATGTGGTTTCTTATAGCCTTTCTAGTTGAGGCTGGTATTTCTCTTTCATAGGTTGAGCTAATTGGAGAAATAAATTTTTCATCAACTTTTTTATTAAAAGTGAAGACTTTTCTGTTCATCTTCTCAAAGGGGTCCATTTTCTCTGACACAGTAATACTATTATTTGAACACCCACTTAAAATTATTATTAAAATTATGATTTTATATGATAAAAAGTAAGATATTTTCATTTCACTTATAGATTAGTTAAGATTTAGTTTAATTCTTATATGATATTAATTATTTATAAATTTTGTACAAGTTAAACAATCTATATGATAAATATATTATTCTTAAATTAAATTAGAAAATACTCCTACATTATGAACCAATTTTATAACCATAAATCCTTTATTGATCTAAATGATTCCCAAAAGGAGGCAGTAAAAGATCTTGATGGTCCTTTGCTAGTTTTGTCTGGTGCAGGCACAGGTAAAACAAGAGTATTAACAGCAAGATTAGCTAATTTATTGTATAGCAATACTACGAAAGCATGGAAAATCCTTGCTGTTACTTTCACTAATAAAGCAGCTAAGGAAATGAGAACAAGGCTTGAAGGCCTCATTGGGCCAATGGCTAACTCTGTTTGGTTAGGAACATTTCATTCAATAGGAGCGCGTATTTTAAGAGAAAACGCAGAATTAGTGGGTTTAAATTCAAATTATACAATAATCACACCTGACGACCAAATAAGGCTTCTGAAACAAATAATGCTTGATGAGGATATTGATATAAAAAAATTTACTCCAAAATCAATGTCGTCTTTAATATCATCCTGGAAAGATAAAGGTTATCAACATAACGATATAAATATTTCAAACAATGATATTTTTGCGAATGGCAGAGCAAAATCAATATATAAAACGTATCAGTCAAGACTAAAAACGCTTAACTCAGCTGACTTTGGTGATTTACTATTATATAATTTAATAATTTTTTCAGAGCATCCAGATGTTCTTGATAAATATCATTCAAAATTATCACATTTTTTAGTTGATGAGTATCAGGATACAAACACTATTCAATATTTATGGCTTAAACTACTTGCAGATAAAACAAAAAACATTTGTTGTGTTGGTGACGATGATCAATCTATTTACGGTTGGCGTGGTGCTCAAGTAGGAAATATACTTAGATTTGAAAAAGATTATCCGAAAGCAAACGTTATAAAACTTGAAGAAAATTATAGATCTACAGGTAGAATTTTAGAAGCAGCTAATAGTGTGATTATTAATAATAAAGAAAGGCTTGGAAAAAACCTTAAAACGTCATTAGAAAAAGGCGAAAAAATTGAGCTTATATCTGTTTGGGATGGGGTAGAGGAAGCTAAAAAAACTAGTAATGAAATTGAAACACTTTTTTCTTCAGGGTTTAAATATGATCAAATGGCTGTCTTAGTGAGGGCCGGCCACCAAACTAGATTTTTTGAAGAAAGATTTGTAGATATTGGAATTCCTTATAAAGTAATTGGAGCAAAATTTTATGAACGATTAGAAATAAGGGATGCATTAGCCTATTTACGAGTTGTTCAGCAACATAATGATGATTTAGCTTTAGAGAGAATTATAAACGTTCCTAAACGTGGATTAGGTACCAATACCATTAGTTTGATCCGGTCTTATGCTAAAAAAAACAATATTTCATTTTTTGTTTCCTCACAAGAATTACTAATGACAGACGAGTTGAGGCCTAATGTTAAGAGGACATTACAAGCATTAGTTAATCAATTTAGTGATTGGAAAAATCAAGAAAAAACAATTCCACATACAGAGTTAGCTTTAAAAGTACTTGAAGAATCAGGTTATATTTCTCACTGGCAAAATGAAAAATCAATTGAAGGAGAAGGGCGGTTAGAAAATTTAAAAGAGCTTATAAACGCAATGAGTAGCTTTGAAAACCTTTCTGGTTTTCTAGAACATATTTCTTTGGTAATGGATGGAGACAGCGAAGCTGAAGCAGGTGAAGTATCTTTAATGACTTTGCATGCAGCAAAAGGGCTTGAATTTGATGTGGTTTTTTTGCCAGGGTGGGAAGAAGGCTTGTTTCCTAGTCAAAGGTCAATTGATGAATTAGGTTTGGCTGGTCTAGAAGAGGAAAGAAGATTAGCATATGTTGGAATTACTCGGGCTAAAAAAAGATTATATATAACATTCGCTGCTAATAGGCAAATACACGGTTTGTGGCAAGGTTCTATACCTTCAAGATTTATAAGTGAATTACCCAAAAATGACTTGAACGAACAAATAGAAGGCAATTTAGGTGCAGAAGCTTCTAGCTATAATCAAATTGATTTTGAAATTAAAAACAACAATTCATCATATGGCCCAGGTTTTTTTAGAGCTAAAGATAACGGTATAGATGTCATTGATGTATATAAACAAAAGAGGATTAATCAAAATCAAGCAAACTTCAACATTGATTTTGACAGTGGACAAAGAGTTTTTCATCAAAAATTTGGTATGGGTCTTATTATCTCATCTGAAGGAGATAAATTAAATATAAGTTTTGATAAAGCTGGTGAAAAGAGGGTGATGGCTAGTTTTGTTAAGATAGTAGATTAATATTATGGAATTATGGACAATAAGTTTTACGGTTCAAGATAAATATAAAAATATTTTTTCAGAGTATGTGGAGTCAATAGAAGGGTATGTTTCTTCAAGTTTATTTGTAAATGAGAGTTTGCTTACAAAATCAATATCAAAAAAAAATACCCAAAATATTTATAACTATCTAGGTGAATTTCACCATAATGACTACTGGTTATTAGATGTTCTGGTAAGTGTAAAGCCAAGATTTGATATAATACAAAAAAAAATAAATGATCTTGCTAAAGAATTAAAAATTAGTCCTTATACATTCCAAAATAGCACCTATGATGAAGAAAAAGATAAAAAATATATTTATTCTAAAAAAATTAAAAAAAAAGACTGGCTAAAAGAAAATAGAAAATCTTTTCCAACAATTGAAGTTGATAATTTTTATATTTTTGGATCACATATAAAAAAAAATAATCTAAATAATACTTTCCCAATTAAAATTAATGCATCCACTGCTTTTGGAACTGGGTCTCATCCAACTACACAATGTTGCCTTAAATTAATTACTTATTTATCTAAGTCATTTAGACCAAATAAAATTCTAGATTACGGATGCGGCACCGGAATTTTAGGAATAGCATCAAAAAAAATATTCAGAAAAAGTAAATTTACTTTAGTTGATATTGATAGAGAGGCAATAAAATTATCAAAAGAAAACATTAAGCTTAACAATATTTTATCGTACCAATTATATATAACAAATAAATATTTTTTTTTTAAATATATAAAGAAAAATAATTACGAGTTAGTTTTTGCTAATATACTTTTTTTACCTCTGTATAATTTGGCTCCATTATTTAAAAGTGTTATTAAGACTAATTGTTATCTAATTTTGTCTGGACTTTTAGATTATCAAATCCCAAGGATAATAAGAAGGTATAATAATTTTGGTTTTATTAAAAAAAAAATAATACTTTCCTCAGGTTGGGGGGCGATAATAATGAGAAGAAATTCATAAGGAATTTTTTGAGAGCATAGATTTGGAAAATAATTTAAAATTATTATTTAAAAAAATGAAATCTTTAAATTTAGACGTATTTCTCGTACCCAGGATTGATATGTTTTCTGGTGAAGAGGTTCCGTTAGAAGAAGAACGTTTAAAGTTTATATCGAATTTTACAGGCTCCGCAGGGATAGCAATTATTTCTGTAAACCCTAATTTTAAGTCAGCAATTTTTAGCGATGGCCGTTATCAATTACAAATTAAGAAAGAAGTAGATATAAAATACTATGATGCTTTTAATGGAGGTTTCAAAGAAGTTGCTAATACACTTATTAAAAATAAACATATTCTTAAGAAAATAGGGATTGATCCCTGGTTAATTACAATAGATCAATTTGCTTATTTAAAAGATATAAGTAACAATTTAAAATTTTTAGAAAATAATTTAATAGACGAGATTTGGTTTGATAGACCAATTGAAATTCAAAATAAAATTTTTGAATTAGGCACAAAGTATACTGGAGAAGACAAAGAGTCTAAAATTGAACGTCTTGCGGCCACTATATTAGAAAATAAATTTGATTTCTATATTTTGTTTAATCCAATGGGTCTTTGTTGGTTGCTTAACATAAGAGCTATGGACCTAAAACATACTCCAGTTTTAAGAGCTTTTTGTTTTGTATCAAAATTTGGCGAGGTTTTTGTTTTTTCAAAAAATAAATCACTAAAAAGGTGTTTAAATAATAGCAAAAAAATTTATTTGTATGATTTTGAGGATTTATCTGGTTTTCTTGAGAAAAATTCGCATTGTAAAATATTATTTGATCCAAAGGTACTACCTTTAAAAATATATGATTTACTAAATAAAAATAAAATCCAATATAAAAAAATTCAATGTCCAGTTGATGGTTTCAAAACAATTAAAAACTCAAATGAAGTATCAGGTTTTAAAAATGCTCATTTAAAAGATGGTTTGGCCATTTTAAAACTCTTTTCTTGGATCGAAAAAAATGTTTCTTCTAAAAAACTAACTGAAATATTAATTGCTGAAAAACTTCTTGAAATTCGTTCATTGGACTCATCATTCGTTTGTGAAAGTTTCTCAACTATTTCAGCTTTTAGCGATCATGGTGCCATAATACACTATAAGGCTTCTGAGTTATCTAACAAAAAAATTAATAAGGATGGTTTGTATTTAATAGATACTGGAGCGCATTATTTCGATGGCACAACAGATGTAACTCGTACTTTGTTAGTTGGCAAACCAGATGCAGAAATGATTAATGATTACACTTTGGTTTTAAAAGGTCACATTGGTATTGCTACAGCAGTTTTTCCTAAAAAAACTAAAGGTAGGGACTTAGATGTTTTAGCTAGAATAGCCCTTTGGTCTGAAGGTAAGGATTATGCTCATGGCACAGGTCATGGTGTAGGTTTTGTTTTAAGTGTTCATGAAGGTCCTATTTCTATATCAAAGTTATCCAGAACTGTTATTGAACCTGGGATGATTATTTCTAATGAGCCTGGTTATTATAAAACTGGACATTATGGTATACGCATTGAGAACTTGGAGCTTGTTTTATTAAAAAAGATTAAAGATTTAAATCAAAGTTTTTTATGTTTTGAGAACTTAACTAGAGTTCCTTTAGAAAAAAAGTTAATTGATAAAAACAAGTTAACAAAATTTGAAATTGACTGGATCAATTGTTACCATAAAAAAGTTTTTAATGATTTATCAAAATTAATTGGTAAAGAGAATGTGGACTTAATTGAGTTTTTAAAAATTAAAACGTCTGAAATATAAATAATTTATCTACTTATTATTTTTATCCATTCATCTTGATTAATGATTTTTATGTTTAATTCCATGGCTTTTTTTACCTTGGAACCTGGGTTTTCTCCAACAATTACAAAATCAGTATTTTTAGATACGGTGTTTCCAATTTTGGCTCCCATTTTTTGTATTACATACTTTGCTTCATCTCGACTCATATTGTTTAGTGTGCCAGTCAAAACAAATGTTTTTCCAGTGTATGGGGATTCCTTGAAGGAATTCATATAAGTATCTACAGTGATATTTCTTAAAAGTTTTTCAAAAATATTTTGATTTAAATCTGAATTAAAGTATAAAACTAAATCGTTTGCTACTTTTTCACCAATCTGATCAATGGATACAAGCTTTTGAAAAGCCTCACTTGCTTTATCATTAGCTTTAACCATTTCTGAACATAAATTATCGAATGAGTTATAATTAAGAGCAAGTAATTTGGAGTTAGTCTCACCAATTTGCCTGATCCCAAGGGCGTATATTAATTTATCAAGTGTAATTTTTCTTTTGGAGTTTATTGATTTCAGAAGTTTAGACACTGACAAAGGTCCAAGGCCTTCTTTCTTTGTTAAGTAATTTTCGTATTTTTTAATTTCAAAAATATCGTTGAAATCAGATATAATCTTCTCATTAAATAACATTTCTATTAATTTATCGCCTAAACCATCAATATCAAATGCATTTTTTGATACAAAATGTTTAAGTTTCTCAATAGACTGAGCTGGGCATATAACTCCTGCTATACATCGTCTAATTGCCTCATCTAATGGCTTTATTGCATTATTCCCACAAGATGGACAAAACTCAGGTGGAGAATACTTTTTAGTATTTTGAGGTCTTCTTTCTAGATTTACTCCTATAATTTGTGGGATAACATCACCAGCTCTTTGAATTTTTATAGTGTCTCCAACACGAATATCTTTTCTAAAAATTTCTTCTTCATTATGCAACGAAACATTAGAAACAATTACTCCTCCAACTTTTACTGGCTTTAATTTTCCTACTGGAGTTAAAGCACCAGTTCTTCCAACCTGGGTTTCAATATTTATGATTGTTGTTTCAACTATTTCTGGAGGTAATTTATGAGCGATAGCCCACCTAGGAGCCCTTGATAAATTACCTAATCTATTCTGAAGCTCAATGTTATTAATTTTATAAACTATTCCATCAATTTCATAATCAAGTTCATTTCTTTTAGACAATATTTTTAAGTAAAAATTTTTAAGATCTATAAATTTTTGTACTTGGAGATTTTCATTATTAGTCATCAATCCCATTTCGTTAAATTTATTAAGAAGTTCATATTGAGTCTTAAAAACAAAATCAGATGTAAATTCTCCAACAGAGAATGCAAAAAAATTTAATTTTCTATTTTTAATTACTTTTAATTCTTTCTGTCTAATAGATCCAGCAGCAGCATTTCTAGGTGTAGCAAAAATTCTTTCATCTTTTTTAATTTGTAAATCATTAAGTTCTTCAAAATTTTTTTTAGTCATGAATATTTCTCCCCTAATTTCAATAAACTTAGGAGGAGTACCAGTAAGCGTGTGAGGAATATCTTTTATTGTTTTAATGTTCTTTGTTACTATCTCTCCAACATTTCCATCTCCTCGGGTAACAGCTTTTATTAATGTTCCTTCGAAATATAGCAATGAAATTGAGAGACCATCTATTTTAGGTTCGCATATAAATTCTAATTCATTATTTTGATTTAATGATAAGTATTTATTTGTTCTATCAATAAATTCTTTAACATCCTCAAAGGTAAAAGCGTTTATTAGTGAGCCCATAGGTTTGGCATGACGAAATTTTTCAAATTGGTCTGAAGTTTGAGCTCCTATAGATTTTCGTTCTAAAAAATGAAATTCAGGGTTTGCTGATATTATATCATCATATTTTTTACATAATTGATCAAATTCGTAATCAGTAATTTCTGGATTATCATCTGTGTGATATTTTTTATTATGATGCTCAATTATTTTTGATAGTGAATTAATATGATTGAGGATTTCTAAATTCATTTTAATTATTATTTAGTAATTTTTCTGCTGCTTTTCGTGCTTCGTCAGTAATTGAATTTCCTGCTAGCATTCTAGCTATTTCTTCAACTCTTTGATCACTTTTTAATTCCTGGACGCTTGTTATTGTTCCTTTATCAGTATCCTTTTTTTGGACAAGGTAGTGATGATTTCCTTTTGACGTAACTTGTGGTGAGTGAGTGACAACCATTGTTTGATAAGCTTTACCCATTCTAGCCAATCTTATTCCAACTGCATTTGCGGTTTGACCGCCAATCCCAGAATCAATTTCATCAAAGATAACTGTTCTATTATGTGAAACAGATTCTAGTACTACTTTTATGGCTAACAGGAATCTTGATAATTCACCTCCGGATGCCACTTTATTAATTGGAAGTAAAACTGCTCCAGTATTTGTTGAGGCTAAAAACACAATGTTATCAACTCCTAAATTACTTGCATTTTCAATTTGTAGTTCATCAAATTTTATCTTGAATTTGGCATGTTCTAACTTAAGATGCGGCAACTCATGATTTATTGCATTACAAAGTTTATTAGCCCCATTTTTTCTGCTATTAGATAATACATTGCTTTCCTTAGTAAATTGTTTTTTTGCCTGCTCCAATTCAATTTTAAGATTATGAAGCTCTTGTTTACTTGTATTAGCTTTTTGTAACTTATAACTTATTTGATCTTTAATATTTATAAGTTCATCAACTGTACAATTATGTTTTCTGGCCTGTGATCTTAATTCATAAAGTCGATCTTCTATATCTTCTAAATTATATTTAGTATCATTAGCTAACGATATTTCATTATTAAGAATTCTTCTTAGCTCTTCTAATTCGACTTTAGTTCTTTCTACAATATCAATTCCGTTCTTTATATTATCAAGGCCAAAATTTTTAATTCCCTCTAATGTTCTGAGGATCTTATAATTTAGATCCTCTAATCCATTTTCTTCTTCTAAAAGTGACTTAACTTGGTTTACTGAAACAAAAATTTTCTCATTATTCAGTAGGACTTTTTTCTGTTTATCTAAATCCTCTTCCTCATTAAATTGGGGATCCAAAAGATTTAACTGATCAAAAGAATCTTTTAGCCATTCGTTATCTTTATTTATTTTGTCTTCTTCAATCTCAGTCTCTTTTATTATTCTGTTTAACTCGGTCATCTTTTCGAAAGAATGTTTTGTTTTTTTTAATAAATCAGAATGATTACAATACACATCAAGAATAGATAAATGAGTTTTAGTATCTAGTAATCCTCGTTCTTCAAATTGTCCTTGAATTTCTATAAGGTAATCTGCAACCTCAACTAGAATGTTTCTTGTCACTAAAATGTCATTAATGTAACATCTAGATTTGCCATCAGATTTAATTGATCTTCGAATAATTATTTCATTTTCTGTTTCAATATTATATTTTTTCAAGACAAATTTGACAGGGTGTGTTTTCACTAAATAAAATATAGCAGTCACTGATGCTTCTGTTTCACCATTCCTAATAAGACTATAATCGACCCTGTTACCTGTAATAAGCCCTAAACTATCTAATAAAATTGATTTTCCTGTTCCCGTTTCGCCTGTTAGTACAGAAAGACCTTTTTCGAATTCAACATGAAGTTTTTCAATAAGGACGATGTTTCTAACTATAAGCTCTTTTAACATTTATTTAGTTGAATATTGTTGTGAAATAGTTTTTTACCTTTTGAGCAAACCCTTTATCAATATCTTTATTCAAATTGTTTACTAAAAGAGATTTACTAAGGCTTGCCCATTCATTTTTGGGGAAGTTATAATTTAATATGGCAATACTCTTTTGGGCTTCTTCTTTTAAACCGGTTATTAGGAGAGCCTCGCTTAATCTATATAATGTTTCTGGTATAACTGAAGTGTTTTGAAATTTTTCTAAAATTACTTTAAATCTTTTTATAGCACTTCCTGATGCATTTTTTTTTAAATAAAATTTACCAACCGCTAACTCGTTTTCAGCTAATCGATTCTTTAGATATAATATCTTGAGTTTTGCATCCTTTGCATATTTAGAGTTTGGATATTTAGATTCAATTATTTGAAAATAGTTAATAGCTTTCAAGGATAAGCTTGCGTCTCTTCCTTTTTGTGATGTTTGAATATAATAACACATTCCTAATAAGTAATGAGCATAGATTGTAAGTTCACCGGTAGGGTTCATTTCAATAAAACTATTAAGTTTGTTTATTGCTTTTTGAATTTGATTATCTTCATATAAGGAATAGGCTGATGTTATTTCAGATTTTACAGCCAAATCTGAGAAAGGATAATTTAAAAGTAAATTTTCAAATTCATTTAAGGCACTTTTATAGTCATTTTCTTCTATAAGTAATAGTGCTCTTTTATAAATATCTACATCAGTCTCAATAGCTTGTTTTTTATCATTTTCTATATTACTACAACTAACTAAAATAAATAATATAGAAATTAATCTTGTTATTAGGGTATAACTTGATGTTTTTGTTAACATTAATATAAACTTCCAATTATTAATTAATTAATTATGATGCTAATTTATATTACTGTATATGATTATATATCAAGAAACTTATAATTAAAATTATATTAAGCTACGTTTATTAAATTTGGTGATAAACTATCTTTATTTAATACGTTGGTATATGCATCATAAGATACATCAACATATGAATCTTCAATTTTATAATTATCTTTGTCATTTAATATTTTAAAAACAAGCTTTTGATTAAGTTTATGTCCAGGTGCAAAACATTCAACATATCCAAGTAATGGTTTCCCTAACAAATATAAGTCACCAATACAATCAAGAGTTTTATGTTTTACAAATTCCTTTTCAAACCTTAGACCCCCAGGATTTAAAATCTTAAACTTGTCAACTACAATAGCGTTGTTCAAGCTACCACCAATTGCCTGGCCAGATGTTCTCATTTTTTCTATATCTTCATGTAAGGCGTATGTTCTTGCTTGAGATAAATAATCAACAAAATTTTGTTTAGAATGTGTATAAAAAAAATCTGATTTTCCTATTAAGGTGTTAGGATAATCAATAGTTGTATTTAAAGAAAAATTATTGGATGGAGATATTGAAATGAATCTCTTGCCATCAGAAACTTTAAGTTTACTCAAAATTTTAATAGTTTTCTTATTTTTTTTCTGTTCCTGAATACCATATTTTATGAATTTTTTTATATATTCTGCGGAACTACCATCCAATGCAGGTAATTCAGCATCATCAATATTAACAATTGCGTTATCAATGCCAAAAGCGCTAAAGGCTGCCATTAGATGTTCTATAGTTGATACAGACACGCCCATGTTGTTAGTTATTCTAGTACATAAATAAGATGAATCTATATTACTAGCATTTGCTTCAACAATGTTATTTTTACTTAAATCTAATCTCTTAAAAATAATACCAGCATCTTCTTTGGCTGGTTCGATAGTCATATTAACGGCTCTACCATTATGGACGCCAACACCAGAAAAACTAATTGCTGTCCTTAGGGTATTTTGTTTTAAGAAAATACGTTCAATTTTATTGTTAATATAATTCATCACAAAACCTCATCGTGATTAATATATGAAATAATATAAAATACAAATCACATATAATTACTAAATGTTTCAGTAACTATTAATTAGCTTGTCTTCTTAAAAAAGCTGGTATCTCAAGTACTTTTTCGTCAATTTCTTTATTTTCTTG
>Ga0181595_10000951_pt1 | contig 32184 bp, 23 predicted proteins | sample 041ome_7_FD_145604 | JGI IMG/M metagenome (GOLD analysis project Ga0181595, IMG submission 145604) | Coastal salt marsh microbial communities from the Groves Creek Marsh, Skidaway Island, Georgia - 041401AS metaG (spades assembly) | ecosystem: Environmental > Aquatic > Marine > Intertidal zone... | reverse complement strand
TTACAGCAAGAACGCGCAACGCGTGCGGCGCGGTATGAGGATTTAAACAAAGTGCCTACAAACTCATCGAGGAAAATCGATGCAATCAAGCACACTAATGACGCTAAACGTTGTCGATTCGCATCGACACTTTTGTGGTGCGTGTAAAATTATCAATACATGTGTGCGCACGTCAAAACATCGCGTCGATCGCGGGTGCGTGCGAGTTATAACGTGCGAGGAGTTTGTAGGCAGTTAAATACGAGAAACCCTAAGAGTAATTTTAACCAATATGGCATTTAATTGTTTACGGACATAAATTATTATCAACTCGTTCACAAACAATACCAGTACTTCATTATCGAAATAGCATATATCTATACCATTTCAATAATGAATATTTTGTGTATTTTCAGACAGGAAGAGATTATCAGTCAATATAACATTACGGTATATAGCAGAACCACAGATATAATATTATGACATATACAAAAATGAATTTATAGTACACTCGTGAGGAGTGGCCGTTCTTCTGCCCTGAACGGAAGGCCTAACCCACACTCCGTTCGAGTACGTAACGAACTTACGACATGCATATATGTGAGCCGGAAGATATGAAAATCTTTCACGAGTCAGAAGCTCGAAGGACTTTACTCAGTTTTGTCGAGGTAATTCTCTTTCTTGAACCTACGTATAGTTCAACTTAGCTTATTCAGGGTGTCTGTGACTCTCTAAGTAATCCTGTTCCGACGAGAAGTGAACATGATAGTGAGTGTATAACGAGTATTGAAGATTTTCTAGGAAAATTGGAGGCGAGAGTAGCGTTATACCCGAAACCAGTTGTACACTCAAGGTTCGGCGACCCCAACTTCCGACTCTGGCATGAGTACGTTCTCAGTGTCATACCAGGTAATGTTCTTTCGCATGAAAATAGCAAGTATTGACCAAGTATGTGGATCAGATTTTATAAAAGGCTTATCGTTTCCGATTGAGGAGGTGTGATTTGAAGGAGTGCTTTTAGTTTCCACGAAGTTCAGCCCGTGGTTACAGGCTACTAAAGTGGACATTACCGTTTACCTGCAGAATAGGTGAAAAAACCTTGTGTTGAAACTAGTTGTTCATTTAATTACTTGGGCTTCAGCTTCGGCAGTCCGGCTCGATTAGACTATGGTACCGGGCATGAGCTGAACTTTATAGCATTCCTGTGTTGTTTAGAGTTACTAAGTGTTCTTGACTTAAGAGATAGATCTAAAGTCGCTTTAAAGATTTTTGTTAGATACACCGGCTTGACACGTACCATCCAGCAATATTTTCGGTGAGCTGCGCATCAGAAGGTCAAATTGCACATCTCACACCTTATTTTTATAGTCTGGAGCCGGCCGGTTCACTCGGCGCTTGGGGTCTTGATGACTATTGCTTCATTCCGTTTCTATGGTATTTCATCTTACTTGACTATGGTTCAATGTGTTTCATGTTAAGAAGGGGCTCTGCTCAACTACAAATTCATTCATCATCCGCTCCAAACTTAATAATAGCTGATCCATTAGTGGTAGAGGAGGGAAATATGTTCTTCGATAGTTGTCGATATGTGAAATTGGTAACTGAATACCTTTCATGACTGGCGTGTTCTTGAACATCTTCTAGGTAAAAGGTGGGCCACTTGAGGTCGTATCGCCGACACTTGCGAGTCTTAGCACGGTAAAATCTTGGAAACAGATGACGGAGGGTTTATTTAAAATGTACTGTGTAAGTTAATCTCTTAGTGTACTTTGCGAGGTGTAAGTACTTCAATAGGGAGAATGTATCAACAAATTCCAAGTCATGCAACATTTTCATTTTGGAACTCTTTTGAACCTTCAAAAAGCTTAGAAAGATTAGCATACGCACACACTACATTCATAATCACTCACTTATGTGTATCGTTCTATCTGAATATTTCTCATACTTCTACATCAGCCGTTAAATCATGGATAAAATCGTCAAATTCATATATCGGTCTTAAAACAGTCAGAGTCTTCATATGCGCTAAGCTCAAGAAATTCCAGTTGTGCACGCAGGATGTCATGACTGCATTGATGTAGCATTACGTATTATGGACTGCTGGGTAGAAATCTTCCACCTGATGCAACCGCCACACTCCTCGTGACCTGTCACCACCATTTCTTACATCGGTGAAATGAATTGTCCATCGACTACTGGTGCTTGAATGATGTTACTGGGTTGTGCCTCCGTTAGACCCCCGAACGGTGGATACACTTTTTGCGAGTCGCAAGATTGATAACGTATAGTCATCTGCACCGTTCGAGCGCCTTTACTTCGATTGAAGTCTAGATTCGCGGAGGCACGAGGACTGAGTTGGCTAAAGTCAGACAGCGAGTCGCCACGTGAAGCAAATACTTTCGAGCGCCAGTTTTGTATTCTACGATACAGTGATTTTTGTGATTGCGCACTTGAATTCTCGCAGGCAACAACTGTTGAGACCGGTTCAAGCTCTACAGCAATTGTGATCGGGCCCCACTCTTTCACATCAATCTCACTGTCAAAAAGCACTTGTCTGATCACGTCATCTAATAATATGTTTGTCTCACCTATTAATTCTCTTGACAAGGTTGGGAGAAAAGCTCCATCTTCTTGTGACTCATTTTCTGCAGATTCAGCATACCACCGGACACTGAGGACCTGTCTAAGTGAATCTTCTACAGGCAGTGTAATCTCACGGGCGTTAGAAAAGCTACCATTCCTTGAGGTATCGATTCTGACCTCGTGAAAACTGTCCTTGTCTAAAATTCCAGGCCAACGGAGTTGGAAAGCAACTTGAGCAGCTGATTCAGTCAAATCATCATGTGAATGCACCTGGATATGAAGCAACCCCGAATTCGTAGGTTTCGAGTCAGGCAAAACATAACCAGTACCAGGAATGGGAACTGTTATGCAACGCGGCCAAACAAGAAACGAGGCAATTAGAGCTTGGATGTATGTGCGTAATGGTGGAGCCATGCCAGGAAGCATTGTTATATCGCCCCCAACTACTCGAAGATCGAAGTTAACATTAGGGTCTTCAGTGAGCGATAGTGTCAAAGCTCCGAAGCATGGGAAAACACCAATAAGTGGTGCAAAAATGAGTCGCAAAGTGAACGTGCACTCAAACTCAGTGAGTGACACAGGCACAGCCAGTGTATCTTGCGCAGCTCGAATTTTGAGAACAACATCTGGATCGCCAGCCCAAAATACTTGCAAGTCGATTTCTAATGCTTCTTCGCTCGAAGTGTCATACACTTTGACTCCTTCAATTCGCGCTGGAACACTACCAAAACTGAATTTTTCAAACTGAATCGACGTAAGAAAACTTGGTCTCGTACTCTGAAGAATGGGATCTAGAGCGTTGACAATAACTTTTGACGTTGCTGCATCTAGATATGGCCAAGCCGCTTTCACAACTTTATTTAACCACCCAGCACGCTCAATGTCACTAAAAGCTAACCAGGCTGGAATTTCTCCTACAAGTTGCTTTATTTCATTTTCATCCAGAGTGCTTAGATCGGCCAAAGCTTCTCGCGTCTGCAGACGATTATCACGTATACCACGCTGTTTCTCTCGCACAGCAGACACGAAACTAACAGTTACGGCACCTATCAAAAATCCAACCAAAGTGGCAGTTACGTCGGAGAAGTTGACCATCACAGTACTCAGCTCGCAAATTTCGATACCCCTTGTGAGAACAACAGCATTCGACATCAGCGAATGTTCGAAAAGTTTATCGAACAGTAACTGAGAATGCTGCGTATACTCTGAGCTAGCTGTAGTTCGCAATCTAAGAGTACGTGCAACACGACGGGCACCCGAACGTGAGTATAATTTCCTAGTGCAAGTCGGTTGAAATCGAAATGGTTTAGAAACTGGATTCGAAATCAGGAGACGACCATCAGAATACATATCCGATACCGGTTTGCAATTCGCAGTGCAAAACCCACCAACAAGTCCGTAAGCGTTGTAAAACTAATTGCAGTATGTATATGACGAGCAAACTACTTAGAAGGTGTAACGAACGGGCGCGACTTTCACTCGATGCGCATTTTGATGAGGTGGTTCGTCGAAGTACGCACAGTAGTAGATATTTTCGCAAAAGGCAGGACCTGCGGCAAGTTGCGAATCTGCGATTGTACGTGCGATTATTTTGGGACACCAGCCCACCGAAAGAAGAAACGAGTACTTCGCAGCACTTTTTAGGTGGGCGAATCAGCGTGCGCTCGCGCACACGAAAACGTGCGCAGTACATATATATACCATTTTATGCACCCAATATGCACCCTTTCTTGTGCGAGAGTAACACTAACTCGGTATATGCTGCTATTGACCTATCACGTTGTCAATATGTTTTATAATGAGATGAAGTCACTATTGATTGGCAATAAAGAGAGAAATTGACAAATCTGGTAAAATTAGTACCAATCGCAGAATTGGTAGCAAAAAGTGGTTACGGGTACGGCTGCTGCCCCACACATCTTTTGAAGCTTTCGGAAGACACGAGAGGTTCCGGTCTCCGGATCGAGCACCCGTTGCCTATTTACGTCAGACAATAGAGATATCGAAGAGATGATGAACACTGCAGTATTTTCACACCGTTGCCCGGGGCGCGTAGGTTGCCGAACAACCACACTCATAGAGGTGTGTCAAAATTAGCAGAGAAACACAGGCACTAAACTGTGCAACAGCTGTCGCGTACGAGGACGACGTGCACATCTCTTATTCGGAGAATTAATACTGCGATGCATAAAAAACGACTGAGTGCTCAAGATTTAACGAAGATTTATATCGATAGGGTACTACTACGACCCACAACCTCGAAGTTTTGTCTGACTCACTTCCAAGGTTCGAGCGGAGGACCACACGCTCAACAGTTACATTGAAATTGATGAGCGTGGCGCCATGGAGCAGGTGAGTCATCACTTCTACTATAGAGAAAATATACGAGAGCGTTACAGGCGCGTATTGTTGACAAGAAGAGAGCAACAGGAGAAGTTCTACACGAACTTGCAGGTATACCGCTAGCTATCAAGGTAAGTAATAGAGTCCACAATTTCATTTCTTCGCACTAAAATCGTTTTAACCAGGACAACATATGCGTTAAAATATTGCCAACCACTGCCGGTATGTTCATTCCAACACAGTGACTGTGCAATAATAATTATGTTGAAAACCTTGTAGGCTCGAAAATGCTATACGTATGTGACGTTTGCTTCGCACATCCAATCAGCGTTAATTGATTTGATCTAGGGACATGGTTCAACGTACGACGCTGAAGTTGTGCGCTCTTTAAAGGCAAGCAGTCTAACCAATTTCATGGATATTCTGATGAAAGCATAGGAGTGTGATTCGATTTTGTTGGGTAAAACAAATATGGATGAATTTGGAATGGGAAGTACTTCAGAGTCATCGGCTAGTGCACCTACACGGAACCCATGGAATATCGCGCACGTACCTGGGGGCTCGTCAGGGGGCTCAGCTGCTGCTGTTTCAGCCCAACTATGTGTTGCGGCACTCGGGACTGACACTGGAGGTAAGATGTTTCCATATAATGTCAGCTGGAACGTTGAGGAGGAGCACGTATCAGGTTCAATTCGTCAACCATCTGCATTTTGTGGAGTAGTGGGACTAAAACCTACGTATGGAGCAGTATCAAGACATGGACTTGTAGTACGCAATAAACTTTGAACACACCTGGGCATGAAATATGAACATGTATTAGGCATACTGCTCGAGTTTTGACACAATAGGTGCAATAGCTTCCACTGTACAGGTGAGTACACTTGATTCGTCTATGGTTCATATTTATTTCTCGATTTGCTACAACAGGATACGGCAATTTTATACGAAGCCATACGAGCATCAAACAAGACGTGGAGAGGTGAATACGATTCAAGTCTCCGTCAAGCAACAAGTCGCGCACCAATTCTGTTGAATGCATCTCATTTGGAGTCTTATCCGTTGAAAGGACGACGTTTTGCAGTTATTGCAGAGGCGATAGGTGACTAATGTCATTTCTTTTTGCAGTTAGTCGAATGAGCATATTTCTTTCAGGAGAAGGCCTCGCTCTTGGGATCAGAGAGTGTTTTATGGAGTCAGTCAAACAAATTGAAAATCTCGGAGTAAGTCTTGATATGCAGTGCATTGTGCTCGAGTCTGATGTTAAAAAGGGTTCTGTCGATCTGGTTTCCTGCGAAACTTTTGATTTGGGGTTACCTGCTTATTATGTCATAGCATTATCAGAGGCAAGCAGGTGACAATAATTCTGAATAGTTTAGATCGAATGATTGAGATTCTATCCGTGCAGTAACTTAGCACGACTGGATGGTGTTCGATACGGAGGATTGGTAAGTGTGAATACATTTGGCTGTCCGGTTGATGAACAACAATACAGGAGGAGTTGTGTGGTGATTCAGTAGGAGATATACGGGTGAGAACCATCTTGATCTTTTCCCGCTTTGATTCAACGCGTTTTCTTCAGAATTCTCGTGCCCAAGCGCTTGGAGCGGAAGTTCGAAGAAGAGTTCTAATGGTGACTTCAATCGATCTTGTGAGCCTCACTTGACGTACTGACTTCATTATTATTAGGGGACATACATGTTGTCTTCGGGTTACAGTGACGAGTACTATAGCCGAGCAAAGCAGGTAGATGATATGTCACTGTATCGTACAATTTTGAGCGATATCAAATAGGCACAGAGGGCCGTGTGCAACGAGCTTAAAAAGTACTTGCGGCAATATGATGCACTACTTACACCAGCAACTGCTGATGTCGCGTATCGTATGGGTGAAAAGGTGTCAACCACGTGATTCAACATTTTATCAACTGTTTTACAGAAGCTTAGATATTGGATCCACTTCAAATGTATACTGGAGACATGATGACCGTGAACGTCAATTTGGCAGGCTTGCCCGTGCGTCTCATACTTCACGTCGCCAAAATTGTGAAAATTGTTTAACGCTTTCTACCAGGCTATAGTTGTACGCTCTAGAGCTGGCGCGGATCACGAAGGCGTTGAACGCCTCCCCCTCGGTATACAATTTATCGGGCCACATTTTGGGTATGTTTCGATAGCAAAAAGCGAACTACACTAACATATTCCAAGGGAAAGTCAGCTTCTTGAAATAGCGCACGCTTTCGAAGTTTCTACCGTCTCTACTAAATTCCCTGAAAGAGACATTCTATCGTCGTACTTATAATAAACTACTACTATACTTGTAGTACAAGTACTAGTATATTAAATATCGAATACATCCTGTTATGTGAGAGGATTTTTACTTTGTAAAAATCTCGCAATCGGTGTAACAACAATCAGCACTATTTACAATAAGAATATCAATAATTGCTATCGAAATATAACAACACTCGATTGATAAGTTTTTTTTGAAATTTTGAAATTCTCAACTGTGCACCTTGCGCATAGGGGTGGGGGACTTGCGCAAGACGCCCCAAAACTGCTGCAATTTGCATTGCACTTGCATCTTGCAGGTGCAAGATGCCCCCATTTCCAGAGAAAGTAGAAACGCGCCATTTGTCCGAAATATGAGCCATTTGTCCGAATTTTCGCTAAAAAAACCCGCGTGTGTGAGCGCCCAACCCTAAATCTGAAGTGAAAAATAACCAGCGTATAGTTTTTGTTTCTGATTGTCGTTGACGCGCGCCGCATTCTCTGTTAGTCACGTGGAACGCGCCCCCGAGCCTCGAGATGGCCATCGATGTGGCGGCATACTCCTCGAATGATACACAAAGCGACGTCGTTTCCTTGGGGCGCCTTCTGCGCCACGAACAATCACAAGAGTTTACTACAGAGGACTCATACAGATCTTTGTCTTTGTATTGGGACTCTAGAGGGCACGGGCAGAACTCACGAGCGATTCTCAGTGCTCTGTTCGCACAGTATCGAAGGATGACGCTTCGGTCGATATCTAAAGCACTAAATCTTGAACAAGAAGAACGTGAAAGAGAGGTCAAGGGCGGCTCCGGTAAAACCCCTCAACATATACAAGCAAACAACAAGCTCAGGCTACTAGCCTCGAAGGATGCGCCACGCGTGCGTGCGAGTAAAAGTGTACTGGATATACATCGTATGACAAGGCGTATTCAAATCAAAATAAGACCACACTTTAGCTCAAGTGTGGAGCAGCTGACTGCTTCACTGCTCAGTGACGGTATTCATGAAAGAATACGGACTTTTTTGGCGAAAGTGGTTGATATTTCTCACGTGCGTCATCGTAGTCAGATTAATAACGTACAGCTCCTGAGAGGTAGCACTAGCAATGTTTATGCTTGGAAGCCAAAAGAAAGAATCAGAGAGATCAACACGGCCATCTTACAGAAGGCCTCACTGCGTTCAGAGAAAGAGAGGCAGAAATTACTTCAACTCGGCGAGCATGCGAACAAACGCAAACGACATGCGTCAGATGAAGTAGATGAAGATCTACTGATTAGAGCTGAGAAGGCACGCGAAGAAGAAGAAGAGAGAAAACTAGCTGATGCTGCAAACGAGGCTACTCGAAGTGCCCTTGGAGAGGCCAAGTATCTGAAATGGTTTACTAATCAGCCAAAGGAAGAACAAAGTGCGCGGGCTGCGCCCCATCTATCTGGTGATGTAGCAACCCATGATTGTCGCAGGGAGAAAGACGTGGTGGAATCGATTAGCGCAGCAAACAGCGACGGTTATCGAGGGAACATTTCCTGTGTTGACGTACTCACTGTTTTGAAGTCTGAAAAGGTGCTTCGCGCTGTTTGGCCTCGGGTAATCGATGTTATTTCGGCGTCTACATTCAATAGTACAAGCTGAACAAGCTTGTCTTGGATTGAGGCATTATGTGAGCTAGACTTGTAGAACTATGGTATTATTGTTACGAATTCCACTCTACCGAGTACCGCATTATCACCTCCTCGTGATTTAATGCGCGTCACGCGCGTGTAACCACCGCTTTGCTTTAAATATCTATGTGCTAAGTCCGAGAATAACTTCTGTTCCGCATCATGAGTCTGCAGAGTTGCTCGCACTTTCCTTCTAGCACGAAGTGAACCCTACTGCGTAGTTAGCGTTGTGTGGGTCAAGACAATTAAGTTTGGGCCGAACCTGCTTGGCTGCTGTGACGAGCTTATCTGCCATTTTGCGTAATTCAAGTGCACGCGGTAGAGTTGTCGTTACTCCCTCGTGCTTGATCAGTTGCGAAGCTAAATTCCTGTAAATAAAAACACTTCAGAGTAGTATATCGCGAGTCTCACTAAGCATACCTGAGCGTCGAAGTAAGCATGTCAACAAACACTACGCGAATTGTGTATGCTGAGCGATTCCCTTGCGCAGATACTGAATCCGAATTCAACTCGCGCGTACTCCACTTAATCGCTTCCAGTTCTCAAAGAAGCGCCCCACGTTTCTCACGTTCTGACGTTTCTCGTATCAGCATGTCAGTTCAAGGTCCACACTTTGGAATTTTGAAATTTCGCATTAGCGAAATTTGAGAATAAATATTTTGATATTTCAGGATGAAGTTCATGAAGTTTTACAAAACAAACATTAGCGCATTATCGTATTCAGTATTTGATTATTACTAAAGAAAATCTTTTTATTAACAACAAGCTATGTCGGTAAGAAAAACGTGCGGTGAAGTCGCGCACGGACGCCAGAACAACCTTCATCGGATATTTGTGCCGAGGAACTGTGAAGAGTCGCGTGTCCATACATCCGCGCTCTTGGCATTAAACACGCCTATTGAACTTGCTTTTCTCTGGCACCTTCTGAGCCTCATGTCGCACACGAGCTTGCCAAGCATTCAAGCTATCTTCTTGTTTGACGACGAGGGTAAACGCGTCGCTATTAAATACTATGATTCCAAATCGTAAGTCCACGTTGCCCGTTCAAATAAAATGTTTTCTGAACGTTCTAAAACGTCCCATAGGTGGTTAAATGTGAGTCAACTTGAATTTGAGAGGAATTTGTTCAAGAGTTCCTCACACCTAAGCTGTAAGGGTGATTTAGAATTAATGTTTATGGATCAACATTTTGCAGCCCATAAAGCGAGTCATGATCTTCGCATGTTTGTCGTCGCGAATCAAAATGAAAACGAAATTATCCTTGTTTCAGTTCTTGAGGCACTGTTTGAATCACTGACAAACCTCTTGCGAGGTGTCGTGGATAAACTTTCAGCGTTAGAGAATCTAGATCTGGTCTTATTAGTTTTAGATGAGCTCGTTGATGGTGGCATAATCCTAGAAACGGACCCATATGCCATAATTGGTAGAGTTGCGATGAACGCAGACTCTGAGCACAACTCTGCGGAACAGACCATATCCCAAGCTTTAGCAAGCGCAAGAGACCAACTATCGCGTAATCTACTTCGTTAGAGACTGCTTTAATCACAACGAATGATTGTGAATCACTGTACGATTGATGGTCTCATCTGGTAAATAAGAAGTTTATGTGAAGATGAAGATCCATAGGTGATCACAAATTTTTATTCAGTGTTACATCTTGCTGACGGTGAACGAGCTAATGATTGTGCGCAATTCCTACGTTAAAAACTACTTAGATAGTGGTCTTAGATTCGATATACTATACATTACCTGCTGCGATGATTCCCATTGTTTCTCAGACGCCGCCACCGTTGCAATCATGACGTAGTTCTACAGGGTACACCAAAATTTAAATGGAATGATCGCTTCATATGTGTATACACTTACCTGCGTCGTCGTCACACTCGCCAAATTATGAAGACCATACGCGGCAAAAGGCGTTAAAAGCTCATACTAAAGTGATTCTCAGCCAAAACAGACCAAAATACCATGCAACTTACCTCGTAATAGCTTGAACCGGCGACGATGCGACTTTGTTTTGAAAGGATCTCTTCTTGTTCAACCGCAACGCTAGTAAAATATAATTTATTCAGTCAGAAGTTCATACGCTCGTGATGTGTACCTTCCGGTGATGGCGGGGGATACAGCATTTAATACAGCTTCCAGTGTCCCCACAGCTTCTATTGTGGGAAATTTTTCCGATATCATGAGCTTGTTTGTCGGAATGATAATGATCTGAACACTGCCTGAAAGTGCACTTGCAAATTGAACTTCCGTGGTCGCCTACTTTATAAGTGAGGGTCGCTGGTGAAATTTGAGTTTGACTCACCTCGTCACAACGTGGCTGACAGTAATTCCCACTTTTGGCGTTGCTTACTGGGACCTTTAGCAATAGTCATTTTTATTGACCTTGTTTTATTCAGCTCAATTATTTATACCTCTTTCCATAGGCCAGGAAGGCATATACTATATGCGCCGATAGCTCCAGCTCTAGTAAAGGTCACAAGTTGTACTTATCGAAAACCGTCTTCATCTTCATACCGTAAAGCAGGCGTACGGGTCAAACCAGAATCAAATCGAAAATATCCCTCCTTGATTCACGTAAGCGCATGCAAAGGTTCAAATAATGAATTTACCAGTTCATCCGAAGCCGGCAAGTATGCGCTCACCTAAAAACACGTTGTGAGAACGTTTTAAGAGAGTTGTTGTGAGCTGGCTTTCCTGCTTGCCATCCTAAAGAAAAAACATGTGTTAAACGAGGTCAACTTAAGAATAGTATGCTATTCACCTCAAAAGCAACACTATCTTCAGATTGTAACAAGTACAATAAACTTGTAGCTACATAACCGCCGAACTCACGTCTATTCGGCACATATGCACGCGTGGACTACGACTCAAAGTCAGAAAACGTGCCGAGCATAGTAAGCTATATCCGTACTTCACGTTTCGCACTCGCATTATTTGTATATCTATGCGCGCATGGGCCTGGGCGAGAAACATGTAATTTACTCACAGACATCCCTTCGCCGCGTCGCTGTTCCGTAGAGTGTTCTCTGCGCACTCACTAAGCGGGAACGTGCGTGGAGGGAGTCCCTCGGCGGGACTCCCGAGCTGAAAGGCAGGTATCTCTTAATCAATATTAGACCTATTCCATCAAGGAACCTTCAACTTTTTCGTATATAGTTACATGTTTTATCTATCAATTTTGACACTAAACATGTTTTTTGAACGCGCCGGGGTTAAGTGAATCACGATGGCGCAACCGTCGCATTCGCGCGCCCGCCAGAGCGCGGCGCGGCCGCGCACGCCCGCGGGCGCGCGTGAGCAGTTCGAAGTGGTTCCATTGCGCCGTGTCCGCCCGTCGTTACGAGCCAAATGTCCCGTAAGTGCGTGTGCACGAACCCAAACTGCGACAAGGGTGTCGAGCAATTCGCGTTCGCGCTCTGTAGACACTGGAAAGACGACACGCTCAGATCGATTCTATCGGGTCTCAGACCCAAGGCGGATCGTGATGACATAGAAAAATAATTTTTACGCGCGATGACGAACCCCGATGCTGTCCAGGTATCCTCGCGACACTTCTTCTGGCACACTTTAGCTTGGTCTCGAGGAGACACCCAGAAGTTGGTCTTCAAAGATGGTGCGGGCAAACGGCCGAAGTACGTGCTCCATTCGAATCGACCGACGTACGCGGGCGAACCAATCGTCGACCCAGCTCGCGTTGAATGATCTGCAACCAGAGAAACCCGTCTCAGGCCACGTCGAGCGCGGTGGCGGTGTGTTTTACTTGGGCAGCGTTGAAGTGTCTTTTCTTTTTCTTGCAGACCTCTCGTGTATGCGGCTAAAAGGTTGTAGAAATATATTTTGAATGCTGAAATACATCGTTGACGCGCATTCGGCATCTTTCTCGACGCGGAACGAAGACAAGTTCTACTGGTTTCACACTCCTTAGAGTCATGACTCAGTGCGGCGGCTGGAGCTTTGTCCACGTGCACGCCTCTGTCGCGGATCTATGACAACTAAAATGTCGTGTATGATTGGATTGTGTTTCGCCACACCTTTTTTGTATTGGTATTTTGCTTTAAATTTGACAAACCACCAGCGCCTGACCGGAGTCTGCGGGCTACGACAACTTAAACTCGGATTTATTTCATGTTTGCGATGTTGTTTTCCATGGGTGCGTTATCGTTGTTCAATCCGTGTTCTTTATGGATTGATTTCAAAACACGCACGACTTGTTGAACTGGCCTCCAGCATTAATATTTTCCAGCTGCATGAAAACAAAGTAGATTTGGGCGTTTAATTGGTACAGCACAGTAAGTACGCGACTCCACGAGCCAATGTGCTTGGTGTTTATATTTTCAAGGCTATCAATATACGTGTTTGCCTCGACTGAATCAGCGTACGACACTTGACACTTTTATTTCCTTTGGAGATAGCTCTTTGCGTCTACTAAAGGAGCGAGCAGAAGGGTTGCCAATGTACAAGCGGACAGTAGAGCTGTAAAAAAAGCATCCCATCCATACTGCTGTACAAGAAGAGAAAGGGGAACCCCTGCATTGGCCGCGCCCAAATAAGCGATCCAACCCAGAAAACCTTCACTAGCACCTACTGAACGACGACCAACAATTTCTGCACCACATAGGCCAATGAGCATTTGTGGCCCATACAGGAAAAACCCTATCATAAAAACTATAATAGACTGCGTCACTGGCCAACCAGATGGTACCATCTTGAAAGCAATCAACATTGTCACTACACCGATCAGGTATCCGATCACCACTCGGATTCGATTGCCAACAGCACCCCTATTTGACGACGATATCAAGCCATCGCTTATTCGACCAGCTATCAAACTTCCAAACAAGCCGCCAAGTTCGAGCCCAGATACGCGTACAGCAGCTGCGCCAGCATCAATCACGCCTTTTTCTTTTATCAGGTAGAAGACGGACCAAGATGTTATGCCTTGTCTGACGACATAAACGCAGAAGTAGGTAAATGCGAGCCCCCAAATAAAAGGATTTGATAGAACATTATTGAAAAGATTTTGAATCAGCGTCTGATCATTTGAGGCGTTCACCGCTTTAGTGTCATTCCTACCTTTTGACTCAGGTTCTACAGGAGGGAATCCTTTGTCTTCTGGACAATCTTTTAGCGTAGAGACGATGATAACACCGACAATTAAAGCAATCAAACCAGGTGCCCAAAGACCCCAGCTCCATCCAAGCGTGCGCGCGGCAGTTCCCGCCAAAATGGGAGCCAGAAAACCACCAAGATTGTGTGCAATGTTCCACATACCCCAGTAAGTGCCACGTTCGCTCGCTGCGAACCAAGACGTGAGGATTTTAGCACAACTCGGCGCTCCAAATCCTTGCAAGATTCCGTTCATGGCCCATAGAACACAAAACAGGGGAAGAGTGTGGCTTGCTCCAAAAGCGATGTTTACCAGTCCAGTGGCAATAAGCCCGCCACCAAGCATCAAACTTGGTGAGAGTATATCGCCGACGACTCCACTTACAAATTTACTGCAACCGTAGCATAGTGGAAAAATTGAAGTGATGACGCCTATTGATGTGATGTCGAGATTTAGAGCTGGAGAAGCAACCATAGCCGGCGCTGTGAATGTCAAACTGTTTCTAGTCAAATAGTAACACGCATAGCCGAATAAAATACTCAAGAAGATAGGTATCCTTGCGCGTACGAATCTTGTATCTTCCGTATCAAGTAAGCCGTGACTATCGACCGAAGATTTTATCAATGTATGGCGAGCCCGCTTCGTATCGCAACTTATTTTGACCCGATACCTAGTCACGGTACGGTGCGTCACGCGCTTGAGGGGAACGTGACGAGACCGTACTTGGTTATGCACGCACATGATGCTGGTAGAGTTCCGTACGGATCCATTGCGTTTCGGTCCGGAATGGATGAGACTGTATCCGATTTTAGAAGAAGCCAACATGGTGTACACGTATGCTGTGAACACGACAGTGCAGCAGTTTGGCGAGCCCCTTTGCTCAATTCGGGCCATGCTGCTTGATTTCTTCGTGGACGTTGATGTATCATATATTCGACTAATTTCTGCTATACGAAATATTTGTCCTGCTTACTTACGCAAATATTTAGAGAGAAATATTATTAATAATAATAATATTTCTCTCTAAATATTACACGGAATTACACGATATTACGCGATTTTGCTTAGATATATAAGCGGGTGGTGTCTTAGCAATATATATTGCGCTGTTTTCGTCACTTTGGCGACGCATTGCAAAACCACCCCGTCGAACCACAATCTTTCAAAATTTAAGTGACTTTGGCGAAAATTTGAAATAGAAATTTCAAAATTTCGCAAAAATTGAAATTTTGAAAGTTCAAATTGTGGACCTTAGGCGCATGGACACCACTGCGAACCTTCGAAAAAATTCCGCGCGCGCAAGAATCCGACGCTTCCTCGCGTCAGAGATACGCCCATGATTGACAGTGGCTTCAGATTCAACGAGAACCGCACATCTAAAAGTAGCTGGCGTACACCAACTAAAACTGGCACAACCATATGCGGCGTGATATTCGATGGGGGCGTCGTCCTCGCTGCAGACACCAGATCAACTAACGGCGAAACAGTTGCAGATAAAAATTGCGAGAAGATACACTTTATAGCTCCAAACGTCTACTGTTGTGGAGCCGGAACGGCAGCAGATACTGAATCATTGACCGGTATGAATGAAGTAGTGCTGTACTAATCAAATTCTCTGCTTAATGCTCCAACAGGTTTAATCGCATCTCAACTTTATTTACATAGGAAGCGTACTGATCGACAGACCATGGTTACGACCGCTTTGACGTTACTCAAGAGTACACTATTTCGATATCAAGGCCACATAGGCGCAGCGCTTGTTCTAGGCGGTTCTGACAATAAAGGCCCACATCTTTTCACAGTATACCCACATGGGTCCTCAGATGCGCTGCCTTATGCAGCGATGGGAAGCGGCTCACTCGCGGCCATGGCTACATTGGAAAGTAGATTCACGGAACACATGAACTTGGAAGACGCAAAAAATCTAGCCGCATCGGCTATACATGCTGGCATCATGAACGACCTAGGCTCGGGCTCTTGTGTTGACCTGTGCGTCATAACTGGAACCACGGCGCAATATCTTAGGAATTATTCTTGCGATGTGAGTCGAACATTTCACAGTAAAGTACGCTACGAATTCAGTAGCGACAATACTTGTACCAATACATCGAATGTTTCAAATGCGACGCGTACGTAGTTGAAAATTCTTAGGGAAGGACGCTACCAGTGTAGGAAAAATTTCAATTTAACACGTTTTCTATCATATAGAAACATTTCGTAAAAATCGTTTGCAAATAAAATGACTCAGCTATCTCTCAATTCTACGAGCGCACCTATGACAGATGGATCCGCAAGAGTAGAAGTGTCTCCAAGCGAGTCTTCTTCGTGTGAGGCGATTTTCCTCAAAATCCGCCTCATGATTTTTCCACTCCGTGTCTTCGGAAGAGCAGGTGCCCATTGTATTACGTCAGGAGCTGCGAAAGGACCTATTGTCGTTCGCACACATTTCACAAGAGCATTTTTCAGATCCGAAGTTAGTTCACATTCAGAGCGCATCGTAACAAAAGCATAAATTGACTGTCCTTTTATAGGGTGATCAATGCCAACAACAGCAGCTTCCATACAATCAATATGGCATACAAGGGCACTCTCGACTTCAGCCGTACCAATGCGATGCCCGGAGACATTGATAACGTCATCAACCCTACCTGTGATCCAGTAAAATCCATCAGCATCTCGTTTTGCGCCATCACCGGAGAAATAATATCCCTTAAACATAGAGAAGTACGCTTCTTCGTATCTCTGATGGTCTTGAAATAACGAACGAAACATTGATGGCCATGGTGTCTTAAAACACAAATAACCCTGGGCTTCACCAATCAATTCTTCGCCGATCTCATTCAACAAGACAGGTTGCACACCAAAGAAAGGCAGAGTTGCGGACCCTGGTTTCAGTTGAGTTGCATAAGGAAGTGGCGTTATCATATGCCCTCCCGTTTCAGTTTGCCACCAGGTGTCAACTACTGGACATCGATTACCACCGACAACTTTAGAGTACCAGAGCCAAGCTTCTGGATTAATTGGTTCACCTACAGTGCCTAGAATTCGCAGGGAGTCTCTGTTGTGCCGTAAAACATAGTCATCACCATACCGCTGTAATGCGCGAATGGCCGTCGGTGCGGTGTAAAAAGACTTGACTTTATATTTTTCAATTACTTGCCAAAAACGACCGGCATCCGGGTACGTGGGCACTCCTTCAAAGATTAAAGACGTCACACCGTTGAGAAGTGGCCCATAAGTCAGGTACGTATGCCCTGTTATCCAACCGCAGTCTGCAGTGCACCAGAAAACATCTGCAGGCTGCATATCAAACACACATGCTGAAGTTAGCCCGGCATGAATCATATACCCTGCCGTAGTGTGCAGCACACCTTTTGGAGTCCCTGTAGAGCCAGATGTGTAAAGCATAAATAGGGGTTCTTCAGCATCAACCCACTCTGTCTCACATTCGACAGATTGCGACTCAACTTCCACTTGCCAGCATTTATCACGCACTTCTGTAATATAATTTGAACAATCCATTCTTTCATTCAAATAACACAAACATTGATCGATCGCGTGGCCGAGTTGTCCACTTAATGAACACGCTTGATCCACAACTGATTTCAAGTTGATCGGCTTGGATCCACGCATGACAGCAGAGCATGTAAGCACGATTTTGGCACTTGAACCCACGATGCGCTGCGCTAATGCTTCGGATGAAAAACCAGCGAAAACAACTGAATGAACTGCTCCAATGCGAGCACAAGCAAGCATGGCTATGGGGAGTTCCATAATCATGGGAAGATATAAGACGACTGCGTCACCCTTTTGCACACCTACTGATCTGAACCAATTTGCCAGTTTATTCACACTTGCCTGTAACTCGATGTAAGTTAGCTTACCCTCTTCACCAACTTCATTCCCTTCCCAAATGAAGGCCACCTGGTTGCCCAAACCTTTTGTAATGTTACTTTCTATGCAGTTCCAGGCAATATTTGTCTTTCCTCCGGCAAACCATTTCACATTGATCGGCCCTTTACGTACATCAAAGTTATACTGCACGACCGAAGACGTAGGCCATTTCTCTTTCCAATAAAATTCTTCGGCTACACGGGCCCAAAACTCCTCAGGCCGCTCGACTGAGAGCTTGTAGTGTTCGTTGTAGTCCTCCATGGTTCTGCATTTTCGGAGAGAATCTCGAACTGGCTCTGTTTCTGGCTCTGTCATTATCTCGTCTTGTGTTACGTGTTCGAAAAACTTGTTCGAAAGTGCGCACGCGTGATTCCGTAGAACACACGAACGTTACAATTTACAGTTTACAACTACAATTAGGGTAGACCAAGTCAACCAGTCGAGCGAACCTGGCCACCCAGTGGCCCATTTCATAATTATACCGGTAAGTTGATTACTATCCTTTATATGCACTTTTAGAATACTACTACTAGTACCAAAGTTAGTATATGAATATCGTATTATACTACAATTGTACATAAGTGTATACTCTAGACATAAATGGTAACACCATGTGTAGAAAACGCATACGTTACACACAAGAACACCATGTAATGCGAACCACACAATTCGTCCGTATACTAATCCGAACGTGACATATGCAACAAATATTGATATTATATCAATATTTCGTTTGATTTATTGAATAAATGCTACCCTGGTATACGAACGTTGGTATCATAGATAGAGAATCTGTCACAGACTACACGAATAGAGGAACACCGAGTTGAGCGGGCCAATCGTCTAGTTCGTATGCGTAGAAAGCTCGCATGAGCGCAGTAGCGTGTATACATGATTATCGAGTCATTTATGTGCACAACTGGAGCGTCTAGAATAGGAATAGTGCGCTCTTTCTCACCATGCGCTCAAACACCCAAAACGATTCTTTGTGGGTAAGTAAAAAGCAGCTAACGAACCCGGTCATACAATACATACAAACGAATCTTACGTATGTGCATTTCCAAACGCTAGACTTTCTATGCAGCTCAAACGTAGGTTTACTACTTCTCAGTTCAAGAGCGTGTGGAGCCCAAAAGGATGGCTTGAGCGCTATGTTGAAGGAAAAACTTATCAGTTGTCGGGCAGTTTGCCATAATATAGTAGTTCTTTGCCAGGTTGAAAGCGAAGAAGAAACCGCAGATATAGTAAATTTGAACAAAACTTGCATTAGTTGTGGCGCAATGTTGTTCATTGTTACAAGTTCACGAGAAGCTGCAGTTTACATAGATGCCATATACGAAAGTGAAAGGCACAGGAGACCTAGAGTAATGGAAGATATCTACAGCGATATTACAATGATAATCACAGGCATTCGTGGACTCACGAGAACTGACGTGAAGACAATTTGTAGCAACTTTACCTCTTTCGCACACTTTTGCCGCACTGACGCTCGTGTGTTATCAAACTATCCTGGTATAGGAATGAAGAAAATACGCCTCGTACAGAAAGCAGCTAAAGAGCCATTTTAGTGATTCATGAAACACAATTACGTGATGTAGAGAAAAGCAACGATTATATATCTCAATCCAAATGTGATAGGCGATCCACCGTGGGGAGTGGAGCTCTTGAAAGTGATGAATTTTCCACAGTCTGGGTTGACGGTGCATGAAAAATCTGGAAACACAGTACCGCCGCCGATATAATCTTCAGTCCCATTCAAAGCCAGGGTGAGTGAGAACTGCCCCTGATCTGTGTGTATAGGTAAATGACACTGTCCGTGCATGGCGTCGTATTTGACAACAAATGCGTCATGCACATGAATATTATTGCCTGGAGCAAGAGCATACCACTGTCTCAAACATGGACCGATAGTAGTGGCGAATAGCCCATTCCAATCCTCGAGAATTTCAGGTATTTCATGAACTGGTAAATCTGTGGTAGAGACAACCTTGTGGCGATCTGTTTCCCACCCTCCTTTCGCTTTCGCGACGCGTTCAGCGGCAGCAACCCAGTTCTTGCACGTCAACGCTGATACGACTGTACATGAGGTCATATATACTTCTCCCGCTTTGATAGTAAGACAATCAATGTCATCAGCGGTCTTATTGCCACAATCAAACGATTTATATGCAGAGTCTTTTATTGCCTGCTTCTCTAACCAGTAGTGATCTTTTTTAAGAACGTGAGCACATCTCCAGATTTTATGCGCAACTTTCCAGTTTCCAAGACTGAGCATTGTGACTCCATATAGATGAAGAGCATCACCATCTCCGGGTTGATTTATAATGATACAGTTTAATACATCTAGACAGTCTTTGAACCGTCCCTCTTCGTATGCTTGCGTAGCAAGGGACATCATATCTGCATTCGTGAAAGTTTTTTGGCAATGTAAAATGTTTCCTTGTTCCCAGCAGCATCGCGAACACATGCATACTAACCCAAAGCGCTGTATCAGTGTTAGTTGTCGTGTTTCAAGACTTTGATGGAGAGGAATATTAGCTATTGTGAGTGACTCACCACGTTCAATATTTCGCAGTGCGATACAACTTAGCTGTGTTAACGAGAGACTCTCGAGGTCCAGTTGCACATTTGGGGCACAACTATGACTTAATCCGATGAAATCGAATCCAAGAATTAATCCTGAAAATTCTATGATGGTATCTTCATCTAAATGTTTAGTAGATGCTAACATTGGACTATGTGTCGTGTCATGGTTCAATCTATTACCATAAGACTGGGAAAATCCGTTAGCACATTCTGAAGCGCCCGAACCAGTCGGCCTTCTGACAATATTGAGTGCGTAGGTCATCGTCTCTACACTCGCAACAAAATCTGCATACATGTTGAATTCTAGAAATACATCAAACTGGATGTCATGGCAGGCAAAGATGTTGAGGAAATGTGACTCGAGTAGACCCCACGCTTCCACAAGCTGCTCATGGAGTATCCTCCGTTGATGAGTAAACTCGCAATAATGAAAACCGGATTCTAGTGAAGTTCGAGCGGCGAGATCAGGCCAGGAGTGCCGATTAGTAAAATGCTTGTGAAAGTGACTTAAAAACTTTACAGCGTCCTCTTGACAAGCCAGCGCACCTGAAAAAAGGTGGGCTAAAAGTTTCGCAGCTAACATGAACGTTTCAGATGATCGAGAACAGTATTTCGAGAATTCCACGATTGCCGATTTCTCGGCCGGAATCCCACTACAGATGAAAGAGTGCCATCCCCATGGTTTAGAGTGCTCAGCCTCCACACCATAAATTGCAACGAACTTGCACTGGAGTGAGCAAAACATCTCTCCACATTCACCAGGGCACGCATAAGACGCGATAGATTGATTATATGCGACTTTACATTCTCGAATCTCTAAATTTTTCAAACAATTCCCGCAGAAACTTCCTTTGTCACTCTCAAGAAGAAGAGGTATGACGGGCTTACTTCCGATTCTAAAAAGTTCACCCTTCCGCAGCGCTTTCGTCGCAACCGCGCTCGATTTTTCCATGATTCAACTTAAAGCACGTGTTGAAAATTATGCGACTCGTTCGGAAAGTTCTGTCACGGACGTTCTTTCTGTAACTTCACGGAAAGTTCTTTCTGTAGCGAACGCAGGCGTACGTGCCGACGAAATGTCGAAGTCTTCTAATTGATGATAATGTACTGTATTATGTGCTGCATAAGGCAATAAAACATTTTAATCACCGACACTGTACGTGGTTTCTTTTTGCAAGTCAACGAGTATATGACGATTGGTAGTAAAAAGCAAAATGGTACGTCGCCGATTATATGGCGCCACCGCGGATCGAACGCGGGACCTTTAGATCTTCAGTCTAACGCTCTCCCAACTGAGCTATGGCACCGAATAAATCTCGACACTATGGTCAAGTAGAGGTCAACCGCTTTCCCCATTTTCACGGGGCGCGTGTTCGCAACGTGCATCATTCCACACAGCATTATGTATTACAATCGCTGAGTCTCCCGAAAACAGTGTGTGCGTCTTCATCTCTTTTCACTCCAGCTAACTTGAAGTTGAAACCAAAACGATCCATCGCAGGGATCAAATGCTTGGGGTGAACACAAGGGAACCAACTGCAATTCCCCCCGAGACCCATGTGCATGGCGTCTAAATGTAGGTAAACGGATTCGTTCCGTACAAGTTGATGCTGGTGATTCGAACGGCTGAGTTCGGCATCTGAGTAGTGTGATGCACTGAAGCTGAAGAGGCTGTCCTTGGAACAGAATAAGGTTGCGGCGCCGGATGTTTTTGAACCTAAAGAAACCCAACTAACCTGCTGTCGTGCGCCGTTTTCGCTAGGAACTATGTAAGGCACGTGCATTTCATCAACAGAAGAACTGAAGCGACCAAAGAATGCAGAGGACATTCTATCCGGATAATTTTCGTGCGGTCCACGCCCGAGCCAATTAACAACCTCAAGATCCGGGGAACACTCCAATATAAATCCAACTCTAGGAAGAGGAGGAACTTTCCTGACAGGTTCGATAACACAGTCTACAGTGAGATGCCCGGCTTGGTTCACGATATAACGGATAAAGACCTTGAATACGGCTCGATTCGGAGGTGACCCGAGTGTCTGAACAACATTCAACTCGAAATCTCGATCGATTTCATGAACACAGCGTACATCTACGTCAAGATTCTGCAGATTATGGAGGTTGAATCCCTGCCAACGGTGCGCAAAGGATACAAAACCACCGCCTTTGTCGTTATCAGTAGGTGCCCGCCAAACACAGAGTTCAGGCCCGCGTGTGATGTGCTTTTCACCCTGGAATATAAAATTGTCTAGTGTACCAGACACCAAATTGAATGAATATGAGGAATCACAAGAGCAAACACTCAACGCCCCCAAAGATTTCGTTATCTTCAACGTGCTTTTCGAGTGTATCCGCTTTGGGATACTAAAACTTTGAACTGGTAAAAGTATCTGGGATTTTGTGATAATAAAACCTTGATCCGCCCATGATGTCTTTTTCGACAGAACGCCATAAACGTTTAAGAACCAGCGTGAAAATTTTAGCTTTTTAGTTTTAGTTGAGTCCAACAACACATCGATTTCTGGAAAGAGGTCACTCCATTTATATGATTTCGTGGAGCCTGCTTGTAATTCGCGAACATCAAATTGACCGTGTAAAAGTTCTGTACCACAGTCAAGTAGAATGCACCATTCAAAGTTCAAATGATCTAGAGTTGTAAAATCATATCTATTTTTTATGTACACTATATTCTGTGACTCTGATATTGAAACAGGTTGCTGCAGAAATTTGACTTCACTCAGGGCAGGATGCGGAGAACGATCCGGAAATACTAGACCATTGATGCAAAACTGCTTGTCGTTCGGCTCATCTCCGAAATCGCCACCGTATGCCCAAAATGAAGAGCCGTTATCAGTTTTCAGCAAGGCTTGATCAACCCAGTCCCAAATGAATCCTCCTTGTACACTATTTTCTTCTCTAAATAGTTCCCAATAATCAGAAAGACCACCATTGCTGTTGCCCATCGCGTGTGAGTACTCGCATAGAATGATGGGTCTATGATCGGCTTGTGCATCAAGTGCGTAACACATAGCAGGAGACGCGTACATTGGACAAATTATGTCAGTGCAGTCAGTTTTGTAACCACCTCCTTCGTACTGTATTACTCGCGTGAAATCGTAGTCATGTACCCAATTGTACATGATGTGATGCGCACCTCCGCACCCAGATTCATTGCCAAGAGACCACATGATGATACAACAATGATTTTTGTCTCGTTGGACCATACGCGTGGTCCTTGATAGATGTGCATCTCTCCAAGCTGGGTCATCGGCAAGGAATGAAGTTGAGTGCAGGCCAAATTGAAATCCGTGCGTTTCAATATTTGATTCATCGACGACGTATAACCCATACTCATCACACAGATCGTAAAAGTGAGATTGATTTGGGTAGTGGGACATCCTGACTGCGTTAAAATTATTTTGCTTCATCAGGATAATGTCACGTATCATTAGGCTCTCATCCACTGCTTTGCCATTATGAGGACAATGTTCGTGCCTATTTACTCCTTTTATAATAATGGCTTTATTATTTATCAGTAAGCGTCTATCAGAAATTTGAACGTGCCGAAATCCAACTCTACAACCTTCGCAATCCAAGAGTTCACCATATTCATTTTCCAAGCAGATGATACATATGTAAAGAGAAGGGCTTTCAGGAGACCATTCTGCAGGATTTGATACATCAAATTCAATATGGGCCGTATGGTATACTTCTTTTACCGGACGGTCGTGATGTGTTCCAAAGTCCTTAGTGAATTTCTTGACAACAAAATCGTCTACGGTTGCCTCATGGACTGCTCTAGAGTTTGCATCGAGTAAACGAACTCTCAGACAACTCTTCACGTCACTGCGTAGATATGATTCAGAAGAGCTGCACATGTCAATATCCAGTACCAGTCTCCAAACGTTTTTGTTGTCATTGCATACTTGGGTTTTTAGAAAATAGTCTGAAATATGGTCCAGTGGTTTGTAATAAAGGTATACGTCTCTAAATATCCCACTTAACCACCATTGATCTTGATCTTCGAGATAGCTTCCATCAGACCAGCGATAAACCTTAACGGCTATTTCATTTATGCCATGCCGCACCTCATCTGTTATCTCGAATTCCGCTGGGAGCTTACTATCTTGAGAATAACCGACGAAAGAATCATTTACCCACAAATGAAACGCGGAGTCCACTCCTTCAAAGACGAGAAAATATCTCAATTTAGAGTTCAAACATACCGAGTCTAATTTGAACGAACGTTTATACACCGCAGTAGGGTTTCTTTCGTTTTCCAATTCGATACTATTTGTGGCGGTGTCCTGTTGGTTTTTGGTTGGTGGCATCATTTTCGATTCTGTATCATTTTTCTGCGTTTGAGCTATCGGAGGATTCATAGGGAAAGGATACTGGAAGTTAGTATATATAGGTTTGTCCCATCCTTCGCACTGCCAGTTCGAAGGTACAACTATGCTAGCCCATTCCGGGTCTGGGAAGTCAGAACTGATGAAATCTTCAGGCACATGCTTGGGGCTTTGAAACAGCTTGAACTTCCAAAGACCGTTGAGAAATTTGACATTCTTTAACGATCTCCTTTTCGCTACTGAAACACCACCTAACCAAAATTTAGCGCACTCTTCTGCGCTTTGAAATGCGTAAAGTGGACAGTGCGACGCTCTGTTGTTGGGTGAACTCAGAAGTTGAAAGCACAAGTGAAAACAAAAATCAATTACCTGCGATTACGCCCGACTATTTGCGGATTTTCCCAATCGCGAAGATCCCCATCCTTATGCATAGACTAAGAAGTTCAAAGTCAAGAAGTGAAAACGTGAGCCATGGACATTAACTTACCTTATGGGCCACGTGTACGTGTTCACGTACGACTGTATTAAAAAACAGAGCATAGCCATATTCCCCAACGCATAACAACATTCGGAGTACAGATGAAGTACGAAAAGCCCAGCTTTCATATACGAGGAGTAAGCTGTGGTAGTTCACGCACTCGACTAAAACGTGAACGATGACCTCCAGGACTCTACTAAACATCGTATCCTGAGCGAGAATACAGCAACACGTGAACGAATATCTATCAGGCGCGAAATCTCTCAGTCGACAGCTTCCAACATCAACACTGGTTTGAGCGCCTACGCCTGAAATAGTCTTTCGCGTGCCATTGAGCGACTGCCTTCCTTCGACGCGAGTTTTTTTACCCGTTGGGCAGTAACCTTGCCGAATTCTACGGACAATTGTCCGACTGTAGTCGGAGGTTATTTTTATCTATGTCTGTATTTTTAAGTTCATTATACGCTCGTTGTTTTTATTTCGTCGCGTGTTCGTATTATGATGAGTAAACCGGTGGCCAAAAGTGTCGCTGTTTCCACAGCTCGAGACGGCGACAATTTGGAGAACGTCTACAGGGCGACCAACAGCTCAAGTCTCCACAGGCCGCGGTTCTGCAAGCAGACGCGCGTTATAATGCGTTAGGTTTGAAAGATTGCGAGAGAGATCCCTGATTCGAGTTCTCTAGCAGGATTATGCTGAAATTCATCGTGATAAAATCTTTGCCACCAAGTAAGGCCATAACTGTCCATTTTCAACCAAGAAAGAGAAAGTACTAAGAATTTTATCTGTTTCGACTCCAGGTTTGTACAAGCTCTTGCTGCTCGGACACTTGCTAGTCTACGAGCCGCTAGCGAATGTAGTCGCCCGAAAAAGATTTCGACAGAGAAATGCTTCAGACCTTTTTTTCACGGGGCTCATGTCATGCAGGCGCGCTATGCGACGCGTAACGGGTGAGAATTTCTTGAAGCTTCACGTGAGTTTTGAAGTAAATTAGTTTGTCTCTTATTTCGATGAGAATTCTGAGTACTAGATTCGCTAGATCTTCAACCTCTGTTTTCGGTGTACGCTGCCTGGGGCTTATCGAACGCTGAAGTTCTACAAGTTTCTTTTAAGACTAAGCTGCGGCTACGGCAAAACTATGTTTTGGTAAGCCCTTTGATAAATTTGAAGAGCTCTAGTGAGCAAAACTTCGAAGGGATACGCGGCACATAAACTGTGAGATACAACTGAATGTACACACCCTTTATGTTGTATTTTCGTCAGCTGATACTGTTTCATAGAGCAAGTGGGCTCACCGTCACACCTGGGGAGCGAAACTCACGAAGTCTGCGATTTTAGAACTATCTGGATTTTATCTTAAGGTTGGTCCATAAACTCGACGCAGGAATATCAATGAAGTAGTAAGTATTTAGGTAGCGCAGGTTATTGCATCTAAGGCCGACATGCTACCTCGACAGTATGTAGAAGAGCTCAGTTGCGTCCTAGACGACTGTCCTCCAATGCCCATGAGTAGAGTTAAGCGTTTCGTAGAGGAAGATTTGAACACGCCTCTGCATTGCATTTTTCGGGAATTTTCTGAGAACCCTATAGGATCAGCGACAATTGCGCAGGTTCATAGTGCTGTTACATGTTCTGGGCAGTATGTTGCAGTCAAAATTCAAAATATACAAAATAAAAAAATAATGCGGTTTGACGTTCTTAACATGTTATTTGTGTCTAGATTGCTTGATAGGCTCCAAGTGTTCCTGCCATTCGATCATACTAATATACTGCTCGAGTATTCAGCACAGGTAGAAATCTAGCATGCTTACTCTCGTTTGACTCTAACTTTTTAACTTTTCTGCAGGTTCCTCTAGAATTCGATTTTCAACGAGAGCGGCAGATGCTGAGTGTGCTCGGTGCTTCATTGCATGAAAATTTCCCCAATATTATAGTACCTGAGCCAGTCGATTATCTTTGTACGTCACGAATTTTGACGATGAGGCTCATCAAAGGGTGCCCGTTATCAAACTTTGTGAACATAGATATCGGTAACAGCACTCGGAGTGACGCTCCTCACCATTTGGAAGAGTTGTTATCGATTTTACTAACATCTTTTGGCTTCCAAATCCTCGAAATTGGAGCTTTTCACAGTGACCCACACCCTGGAAACGTCATGATATCTGATTCTGGTGATCTAGCATTGATAGACTTTGGGCAAGTTAAGATACTTTCTGAGCATACAAGGTTACTTTTGGCACATCTCGTGATATCTCTTTACGAGGGGACAAATAATTTTAGCAATATTTTGAACTTGTTGCGCGTTGAACTCTCCACAGATGACTTAGAACTGCAGCGGACGATAGCTCATATCCTGTTCGACACAAGAATGGATATTCCAGAGGCATTACTATCCCCATTTGATCCAGACTTTCCAAAAGAATTAGTTGGCGTAAGAATCTGCAACATACCAACCGATGTGTTTATGGTGATACGCGTGATAGCCATATTTCGTGGTGTTTTTGCGGCATTCAGAATGGACATCCACGCCCGTAAGTTGTGGATTGATATAGCGCGCAGGAGCGCTAAATCGTCCCATCTCGCTTCTCACGTGAAAGAAATGAAAAGAAATAAGAGTGAACTCACAGAACTTGTTGAGAAGCTTAAGATGCTGAACACATGGCTACGACTGAATAATTTGCCGTGCGATCGAAAGCAAATGATCTGTTTCGCGCGGGCGAACATACTGAGTGTTGAAGATATCGATGCCGCAGTCAAACTGAACAAAAAGCATGCACTTGAGGTGGCTTTCGCTTACTTCGATAATAGTGAAAAACACAGATGCCTGGAACTTGTCTCAATGAATCGCGCCGTCCGAATTTAAGAGTATGCCACAGCCTAATGCGTAGCATTGTATCAATATGTTCGAAGCCTAACCTTCTAAATTGTAGTTTTGAATGTGGGCAGAACAGAACAGAATCACTTTTGGCCTCAGGAGTTGTCTCTGGGGCCTTAGGGAGTGAGGTCTTCGGGAACTGCCGCGCGGAATTGTCCATATTGTAAATACGAACTCATTCGACAAAAATAGATATTGAATGACTCTGTAGTCATCCTGCTTCTGTTAGAGCAGCTGCGAGCTGCGAGCCCCTGTTCCGCAGGATGACTTTGACTTAAGTGAGGAATGCTGGAAAGCTTTTGAAAATAATAATAAACTGGTAGTATACCGGTATACTGGTACTAGTAGTAGTATACTACTAAATGACTTGGTGCGCGTATATTGACCAATACCCGATATGGGTCCCTCATAAAAAGAACGAGCAATACGGTAGCAATAAATCCAATCATGTTCATCGCAGTGTCTCGTGCACGCGCAGTACTTTTCGCCCAGTCCAACGGGGCGTCCGTGCGGGGGCTTGCCTGGCGGTTACAGTATATTACACATATACACCCTGTCAACTACGAAACACATATATCAAGGTCCGCCGCAAAAAGTCGTGCGCACATTGGCTTAAAAATGGTAACATATGAAGTGCGCACGTTTTTCGTGCGCACGTGCGCACACTGTTCGTCCATCCCTAATTCACCGCGGTAGCTGGTAGGGTAAGCAGACGTGCTCTGAACGCCGCTTAAAAACCGTCCAGACGATTAAGACCCCACCTGATTCGTAACAACTTGCCCTCATATACCATGGTATGCTAAGTTTTAATAATGCATGTGATGTGCCCCGTTACTGAAGAACGCGAAGGCTCCAGAGTGTCGGATGTACCCAGAAAAATTCCCGGGCATAGATGAAGTTGTCATGGTGCAGGTACGGGAGTAGTACATGGAAATATCCATACCTTTTCGTTTCACTGCGTTTATATTAGGTCAAAAGCATAGCAGAAATGGGGGCGTATGTGCAGCTCTTGGAGTATGACAATATCGAAGGCATGATATTGCTTTCTGAACTGACCAGAAGGCGAATACGATCAGTCTCCAAGTTGATAAAGGTTTGCTTCGTATTTACTTGCCAAATATCAAAATTTGATTCGCTTCCAGATTGGTCGCATCGAACCCGTCATGGTCTTACGAGTTGATAAGGAGAAAGGCTACATAGATCTGTCGAAGAGGTACGAGTCAGAAAAGTGCACTTCCAGTTTCATCACGATTCTGACGTCGCCTTGTTTTCAATTGCAGGCGAGTATCTCCTGAAGACGTCCAGACTTGCGAGATCAAGTTCAACAAAAGCAAAGTTGTCCACTCAATCATCAGGCATGTCTCTGAGACTACAGGAACTGTTCCAGAAAAATTATATGAGGTGAGTGTAACCAGAAACACCCTAACACTTTCACTTTAATTCCCTTCAAAGTGCTTGGGCTGGCCGCTCTATAAAAAGTATGGCCATGCGTTTGATGCATTTAAGCTGTTTGTGTCATCACCCGATTTATTATACCAAGAGATCGAAGAACTGCGAGCACTTGCTCTTCATGTTGATACCAGCGCCCTTGATGATGTTGTAGCTCACGCTCTGTTGAAAGATATTCGCAGACGCATGACACCACAGCCACTGAAAATAAGAGCCGATGTAGAGTTGACATGCTTTCAGTTTGATGGAGTCTTAACTATACAACGTGCGATGCGCGCAGCAGAAGACGTTTCAAATGATGACTGCAAAGTGAAAATGTCTCTCGTGGCATCGCCGCTGTATGTTTTAACCACACAAACTTCGGACAAAGATGCAGGTGTTATTCTTGTCGATGAGGCGGTAGATGTACTGAAGGTAAGACAAATACAAAACAACTGAAATATGCAATATAAAATCGCGTCCAGGACCATATTGGTAAGAGTGGGGGTAAGGTAGTTGTCAAGGAAGCGGCACGAGTTGTCAGTGAACGTGATGACAAACTACTTGCTGAAACCATCGAACAAATCACAAACTCAAACAACGACGATAGCGACTTCGAAGATGAGACGATGGGAGTTGGCGAAGTACTATGAGTAGCAATCATTGTGAACATTGCATTCGTTTATTTTAAAGATCACATATTACATCTTCGGCCCTTCACTGTACGAAGCTAAGCTAAGTCTTCGATGTGTTCTGCAAGTGGTAGAGCCCTTAAGGGGTGTCTCAGCTTATCTATAGCGCCACTTTCGATTTGACGTACTCGTTCGCGTGAAAGACCATACTTAATGCCTATTTCGCTCAGACTCATACCTTCACCATCTTGGAGTCCATAATGCATGCGCAGAATGTTGCGCTCTCTTGGGGCTAATGTTTCCAAAACGGCGTCTAAGCGGGCCTCTAAGCAACTGTTTCCATATAGATGCAGCTGATCTACTGTAGACATCGAAATTTCCTCCAAATATTGGCCAACACTTGACGCATCTTCTAAATCTCTTACATCAAGTCCACTTGTGTCGTAAGTAGGGCGTTGCAAGATTTCTAAAGTTTCTCGGGATATGTCCAACTCCGCTGATAGGTACTGTGGATTCTCAAGTCTTAGTAGAACGAGATACATAACATGAGCAATCAAACCTCAGAAGTTGGCTTTGCGCCCGTGGTTGCCTCAATATCCGCGGTGAGCTGTCGAATTTTTGACTGAAGTCCCGAGGAAAATCTTATTAGTTTCAAGCAGAAATGAAATGTTTTGTTTAGTATTTACCAGATTATCATGAATATGCACTGGTAAACGAATCGTCCGGCTTTGACAAATAATGGCGCGTTGACACGCTTGCCTTATCCACCAGTGGGCGTATGTCGAAAGCTTATAGCCTTTAGTGGAGTCAAACTTGTCAATTGCTCGTAGCAGTCCGGATACTCCTTCTTGGATCAGATCTTCAAATGCTAACCCATGATTAGGGAATTTCTTTGCGATACTGACAACCAGTCGAAGATTGTGTTCGACCAGGAGGCGTTTCGCGAGCCTAGAGCTCTTCAAACGATCGTCTAGCTCAGATACAGTCTACACAATTTCAAAACATTTAAGACAGTAATAAAATAATATACGTACCATGCCCGTTGCATCCGCCCATTCCTCGTGTGATGGCTCTCGGTTTGCTTTTGTCGCGGCTTTTAGATGTGAGAGTTCAGCTTTGAGGTCGGATCCCATTTTGACCAGGGCAACGAGCCTGAGTTCATCAGCGGAAGAGAGTATTCTTGAACCTCTAATCTCATGCAAAAAGCTCAGCGATGTTGGCTTCTACGGCGTTTTGCGTCAGATCTTATGCAGATAATATCGTCGCTGTTATACCGATTCTTGCCGCCGACTGTTCATATACTGTGAGCGGGTAGTGCGAACTTTGCCCCCTCGCAATGGACCAAACCGCTTGACTGGTGAAGCCAAAGCTGGAATGTGTGCCGTGTACGCACGTTGTGAACCGAAGTTTCTGTTCCGTGAGACGTGATATATATTCATCGATTGTGTCGTTGTACAGTCGTATATGATGAGGCGTCTATCATTAGAGACTAAATGCTCAGTCGTTGCACAGGATGTGCGGTCCTACACACGTACCGCCAAGCTCTGACGCACCATAACTTTGGACTGGCGACTCTCTTACGAATACAGAAGCCTTTTCTTGGCATCCCATACTGTACCGGTACCGGTAGATATTAAAAAATTCATATTGTTGCTCGGCATAATAAGTTCTGAAATATTGGTGCGCAGCGGCTTCATATCGACTCCTGCGCACGGGGTCCGCATCCAAAGGCAACGAGTCGACCTCAACCGCGTCAAGTCGAAACATGGCCGTGCAAAAAGATCGACGACTACACGGTCGAGGCGTAGGCATAGGTGAGTGAGCTTGAGATGAGCGAAATACATCAACTTTTAAGCGACTTGAAAAAAATAGGACTTGGTGTGGGTTGTGGGTTTGGGATCGGTTGGGGCTTTGGAGGTAAAGTGTTTGTTGAATGCCGCGATTTTGAAGCTGATGTATCGCATCAGGTACACCGATCGGATTTTTGGGACTCGGA
>Ga0181595_10000937_pt1 | contig 32511 bp, 31 predicted proteins | sample 041ome_7_FD_145604 | JGI IMG/M metagenome (GOLD analysis project Ga0181595, IMG submission 145604) | Coastal salt marsh microbial communities from the Groves Creek Marsh, Skidaway Island, Georgia - 041401AS metaG (spades assembly) | ecosystem: Environmental > Aquatic > Marine > Intertidal zone... | reverse complement strand
CTTTTGATGTGATTCCCGTCAAAAGTGTCAGTTTCACAGGGCCATCGGCTGACACCTTAATGGGGTTGATCAATATGCCGATCCTCCCACTATCGTTCGATATCGGCATCGTTATGGGAGTTTTCGCTGGAAGTTTCTTAGCCTCCCAAGTCAGTGGTGAATTCAAAGTCCAAGCCTTCACTGAGGAGACTGGCCTTTCTCGCTATTTGATCGGCGCATGCCTCATGGGATTCGGTGGTATGTTAGCCGGTGGCTGCGCTGTGGGTGCTGGAGTCACCGGCGGCGCTGTTATGGCCGTAACCGCGTGGATGGCATTATTGTTTATGTGGCTCGCTGCAGGAATCGCTGATCGTCTGCTCGATTATCAATTTGAAGAACAGGGCTCGCTCCGTTAACGAACAGGGATCGGCCGTGGTCGGCCATCGTGATCTAAGGCCACAAACGTAAAGAGGGCTTCGGTCACTTTTTCGGTCTCATCGCCATCGCGTGCTCTGCGCCATGCCTCCACTTGAATCCGCATGGATGTTCGACCCACGGATTCAAGTTCGGCAAATAGTGTCACCTCATCACCCACAGAGACTGGTTTTAAAAACTGAATTCCGTCGACTGCAATGGTGGCGCTTCGGCCTCTTGCAATACGAGCAGCCGTATTACCAGCAGCCAAGTCCATCTGGGCCATCAACCAACCGCCAAAAATATCACCAGCTGGATTTGTATCTGCTGGCATGGCTATGGTCCGAATCGCGGGATCTTGATTTGGCATATTCAGCGTCATAACTCTACTATTCTCCTTGAATCGATCACGCATACACACTCAGCACTATCAATAACTGAACCGTCGCAGACTAACCCTTCTGAGGCTGGTTTGCGAGGTGGTGAGCGCGATCACTCAGCGGCTCTAGGGAGCTCAACACTTTGCACCTCGCCTTGAGGGTACGGCAGGGAGAATCTCCGTCAGGCCGCTCCCTCTACAGAAGCAGTAATCATTCAGAAGGCCCGCACACTCGGCTACAAGCAAGCGTTACTGGCCAGACCTATACCCAGTTTTCGAAGCCACCGTGATCATCTCAGTAGGTTTAATATTCTTGACCATCAGACCTGGAAGTGAAAATCGCGCTCTTTAAACAACGATCAATGATCGAGAAAAGTGCTCAACATTCTATCTCTGTAATTTCCGCTCATTTGTGAGGAGCTGACGTACACTATGGGAATTCGTTGGAGATTTCTTTGAAATTAAAGTTAGGCCTCATCGGGAACGCCATTGCTCAATCACGGGCGCCAGCACTCCACATATTGCTGGGCAAGCTTCATGGCCTACAAATTACATATGAGCTTTTTGACCCAAAAACTAACGCGACTGACGCATTCAACGACCAGTTTAACTTCCTCAGGCACAGCGGTTATGCTGGATGCAACATTACCTACCCGTTCAAACAAATCGCCATGCAATCAGTCGATACCGCGAGAGCCTCGGCTGAACTCGTGGGAGCGACGAATACCATCAAGTTTTCCTCATTAACGCATGCCACCAACTCAGACTACTCGGGTTTTATCCGTGCCATCACTTCGAAACTTCCTGATCACGAATTCAGTTCAGCGCTTATTTTGGGAGCCGGAGGGGTGGGTCGTGCCGTATCATTTGGGTTTGCCTCCCTTTCAAATGGGATTTGCTATGTGTTTGATCCATCAGGTAGCAAGGCTTCGGAATTGGTCACTGCATTACGCAAAAATGGCTATCCTGCGGAAGTGGTACAGAGAACAGATCTCGCGACGGTTAGTCAAGAAGTCGAGGGGATCTCGAACTGTAGCCCAATTGGGCACTACCAAACCCCAGGAATGCCAATTCACTTGCGACACATCGGAAATCAAAAATGGGCGTTCGACGCAGTGTACACTCCCCTGGAAACAGAATTTCTAAAGAGTTGTCGTCAAGCCAATCTCAGAACAATTTCTGGGTTTGAACTATTTTTTTATCAGGGACTAGATTCGTTCGAATTCTGGACGGAGCAAAAAGCTGACGAACAAGCTGTCAGGGAAGCGTTCATTCGCGAGTCGGGCATTGATGTCACTCTTATCTAAAGTCTGCCCAGAAAGTCTTGAACTTCACCTAGTGACGGCACTGACTCAGACGCTCCAGTCTTTGTGACCGACAGCGCCGCAGCCGCCATCGCGAACAACACAGAGTTTCTTAACCCACCGCCTCCAACTAAGGAAGCGGCAAGCGCACCATTAAAGCAATCACCCGCCGCGACGGTATCTATCGCATCAACGCTAAATGCTGGTATCCACTCCCCTTTGACGCCGTCCTCACTATAGGCGACGCCCTGTGCACCCATCGTAAGGATAACAGCCTTGAAACCCCCTTTTTTAACGAGTGCGATGGCGCCCTGGATCGCGTCTTCTGAATTGAGAATTCTTCGATTCAGCAAACGCTCAGCCTCGCGCTGGTTAGGGGTCAAGATATCGACCACCGGAAAGAGATCATCGACATTTTTTGTAGGAATCGGTGCGGGGTCTAAGATGGTCATGCCACCGGCTTCAGAAATTTTCCTCATTACCTCAAACGTCACACTGAGAGGAGTTTCCAACTGACATAGTCCAACCACAGTGCCATCAAACTCAAGCTCGGCGATATGCAATTCGGTCCACGAGAGATTAGAGCCGCCCGATACGGTGATTGAATTATTCCCGTCCCCATCGACGTGGATTAATGCGACGCCGGTTGGACGACATGAGTCACGACGAATACCCGTTGTCCCTAGCCCCAGATTCGCTAATTCTTTCTCCACCAATGAACCAAAGTGATCGGAACCAACTGCTCCAATAAAGGTAACTGGAGATGGACTTAACCGGTTCGCCGCTACAGCCTGATTGAGGCCTTTCCCTCCCAGACCGATCCGATAATCGGATCCATGTTTTGTCTCACCTAATCTGGGTAGTGCATCTACATCGATGGAAATATCGACGTTAGCTGACCCGAAGACTACGATTGTCACCTTACCTCTCTTAAGAGCTGAATCCGTCCGCGGTAATAATCGGCACCCTCTTCAATGTGATCGAGAATGGCCTCAAGCGCCCAATACTTCTTCAAAATGTCTTCAGGAACGGCTCGCGAGTATGACGATCGAATCGTACCCAATCGTTGATGGAATATCTTGGCAAGCTTTGGATAACCCATCCCCTCAGTCACCGCAGAAAGGACCAAAAAACGAGAAAGTTCAATTGCCAATTCTGTGTGTATTTCCCCCTCATCTTGAAGCCAACGATATAAGTCTGGATGGAAGTTATTAAAGACCCCGCAGAAGCCACTGGCTCCAGCCTTCATTGCCTCGAACGCGATGGTAGCATTTGCGTTACTAATCACCAGATTTGCGCTTTTTGTTAGTTCGACCCGACGCCTTACAGTGTCTAAGTCACAGGACACATCTTTGAGTACGACAAAACGAGGGTCTTCTGCAAAGTAGATTATTTCCTCATCGGACAATAATCGCCGAAACGGTACCGGGCATTCATAAAGACCGAAACGCATATTGGCTGGTAATTCCTTTGTCAACGTTTCAACGTTTTTGAAAAGCTGTTCAGAACCCAAATGATCCGGATCTAAACGATTCGTAACGAAGACCAAACAATCGATACCGGTGGATACCATTTGCGTTAATTCGGTGATCTGCTCGGCAAGAGTCTCTCCGACATGCCCAGAGGCGATCACGGGCACGCGGCCATCTACGACCTCGACGGTGAAACGCGCAAGCTGTTCACGCTCACTCAGATCCAGTTGGAGCATTTCTGATGATTGGCAGACGGCGAACAATGATTGACACCCCTGCTTCAAATACCACTCAATGAGTCGTTTCTGACTGTCCCAGTCGATATTCCCATACTCATCAAAAGGCGTGAGCATTACTGGGATAATTCCTTGAATCTTCATATGCATTAAATCTCATTGCTTGAAAAAACTAATCAATTCCTGATTCAGTTAGTCGTTTGGAATTAATGTCTCCATTTTTTAATAGCCGAGCGAACGCGGTGCCCAAAGTACGATTTCTGGGACAAAAATCATCGTAAACAAGGCCGCAACAAGCACCCCAAGAAAGGGCCAAATCTCTCGAATCATCTCCTTCAAAGGGATCTGGCTGACGGCGCTGATGACAAATAAAAGGATTCCGTAGGGCGGTGTAATTAAACCAATCATTGAGTTGACGACAATGAGAACCCCAAAGTGGACAAGATCAATTCCTAATGCATTGCACGTGGGAATGAACAAAGGGACGATCACTAAGATGATAACGGTCGCATCCAACACGCAGCCGAGCAGCAACACCAATAAATTAACCACAATTAAAAAGACGAGTGGATTAACATCGGACCCAGCCATTAAATCCGAAATCATCTGAGGGATGTTTTCCTGGATCACGACGTACATAAGGATCATGGATGCGCCGATGACCACTCCAACGGATGCGGCAGACCGTGCGCTGTCAACAAACACTTCATACAAGCTTTTGAGTTGTAGAGTGCGATACAAGAACGCCGACACCAAGAGCGCGTAAAACGCTGCGATTGCGGCGGCTTCCGTCGGCGTGGTGACCCCAGAATAAATGCAAGTCAACAGAATGACGGGCATGAGTAATGCTGGAGCGGCGTTTAAAGTCACACGGGGAAGCTGTTTAAATGGTACAGCCTGTTCTTTACCAAAATCGCGTTTATGTGCAATCCAAGCATTCATACCCATCAAAACACCACCCATGATCAACCCCGGAATGATTCCTCCTAAGAACAAAGCGGCGATCGAGGTATCAGAAACTAACGCATACAAAACCAGTGGAATCGATGGCGGGATAATCGGTCCTATTGTTGCGGTAGCCGCCGTAATTGCAGCGGCGTATCCAGGGCTGTACCGACCACTCTTCACCATCATACCGATGATCAATTTTCCAATACCTGCAGCATCCGCGACTGCCGAACCCGACATTCCCGAGAAAATTAGACTGGCAACGACATTGACGTGACCAAGCCCCCCCCTAAATCGACCCACCAGCGCCACACAGAATTTGAGCAATCGGTCCGAAATCGATCCTGCATTCATGATATTTGCAGAGACAATGAAGAGCGGAACCGCTAGTAACAAAAAGCCGTCAAACAGCCGCTGAACCATAGTTTCGCCCGCAATCGCGAGGTCCTGACCTGCTAATCCCAGATACATCAGAACCCCAACAATAATTGCATAAGCCACAGGCATGCCGATGGCAGCCGTACCAAACAATGTAATTAGTCCAATGGCTAACTCAATGCTCATCGAATTTCTTCCTCGATTGGTGAGTCAATATGTTTGAACTGTCTGGCCAATTTACAAACACTCACGGTATACCTAACGGTCAGCGCCAGCATCATGATGATGAATGGCGCAAACAGCCATTTGATTGGAATCTTATCTCCAGTCAAAGGAACTCGAAGTGTTTGAATTTTTTTTAATTCCATCAGGCGGCTGCCAAAAACGGCATCCCATGTGGGCAGGAAAGCGTAAACCATGGCAAAAACGAGGATTGCCGCAACCACGAGGCTCAGCATCAAATTCAGTCTTGGCGGCATCGCTTGCAAAAATACATCGAACACTACGTGCTCTTTTTCAGAAATACCAAACGCACACCCCACAAATATTAGCCAAACCCAGAGCAAAGAAATCAGATTAACAGTCCAACCAATTGGTTCGATCGCACTCAACCAAGCAGCGAGACCGTCAATTGGAACAAGAAAGGCTAAATTCGGGGCGTAGCGTGCAAAAATCTGAAGAAGAAAGGTAATGAAAATGACCGCCAAAAAGGCGGCCATCACAAAATCAGCGAGGCGGGATAGACGATGTTTCAACTCTTCCAATATGGTCAATCCCGTCCGGCCTCTTCGTTCTTAGTTCCCTAGAGCATTAATTTTATTGAGAACGCCTGCTGGCCAGCTTGCAGCGGTTTCACTGCCAACATACTGGGATTGGACATGCTCTCTGAAGGCTTTCAGATCGGGCGTGTAGATTTCAACACCCTGGCTACGAATGAAGTCAGCTAGGTTGTTCTCTTTATCCAATTGCTTCAACCGGCCGTAAGCGGCCGCTGCATCAGCCGCACGCTGTACCGTCATTTGCTGATCCGCAGTGAGGCTATCCCATGTTTTTTTCGAAAAAGCGATATAGTTCAAATCAACTAAGTGAGACGTTAATGAAATTTGCTTAGTCACCTCATAGAACTTCTTGTCTACCACTGTTGGTAGCGGATTGTCCTGTCCATCGACAGCACCCGATGCAAGCGCTGTATAAACCTCATTAAACGCCAAAGGTGTTGGAGACGCGCCCAGCGCCTTACCCAAGAATTGCCATGCATCTGTTCCTGGCATACGGAGATTGACACCGGCTAAATCAGCTGGAGTCATCACATTCTTTTCTGAGCGAGGAAAGCGCAAGTTGACGTGGCGACGGCCCAAATACATCACTGATAGAAGCTTGACACCCAATTCATCTTCGACTTTTCTCTTAAACGGATCCATTAATGGGTCATTAAACACACGCACTTGATGAGCGGCATCCTGATGCACGTATCCAGTCGCAAAAATCGAAAACTCTGGAAAGAACTGCGCCAACTCTTGCGCAGAAGCAATCGACATCGTGACATTACCGCGACTAATCGCTTCAAGCTCAGTACCTTGTGCAAATAACGAACCACTGTAACCCGCTTTAAAATCAGCGAACCCAGAGACCATCGGTGCGAATACCTCGCGCATAGCGACCGAACGCATATCAGTCTCAGATGCTGACGTAGCGAGCGAGAACGTTTGATTGGCCGCGGACGCTCCGATCGAGCCGACCGTCAAAACTCCCGCCGTCACCAGCGCCACTCCCAACTTATGGATCTTCATTTTTCTTAACATGTGTATCCTCCTCGGATAGTTTGTGGTGCCTCGATTTGCACCGGTTTCACAGTTCTTCTTTGACTGCTGTTTATTGAGTCACTCAGTGACCTCAACTGAGATCTCTCTCATCACTTGGCTCGCATCTAAATGAACTAATCCATTTGTGATCGCCGCTCGCTGAATGGCATCGATCACCTCTAAGCTTCTGGTTCCCTCCAAACCTGAGACAAGTGGAGGATCTAGTCCTAGAATCACTCGACGAAAATGGATCACCTGGTTTAGCAAAGGATCTGACTGCGTTGTTTTCGAGCACTCAGCTCGCATCGGCCTCCACCAATCCACCTCACCCTCGTGCCTCCAAATCTTCAAATCGGGAACAGAAAGAGAACCTTCGCTGCCCCCAATAAAATAGGTGCTCTGCTCAGTACACGGATACGCCGAGTTTTCCCCAGAAGTAAACTCCCAACTCCATGGGGACGCGATACTGTCTGAGACCGTGACTGTTCCTATCGCCCCACTTGCGAAGCGCAAAATCGCTGATCCCAAGTCTTCATTTTCATAGCCCCGCTTGGCATCGGCGAATTGCGCCTGAACAGTCTCCACTTCGCCACAAAAGTACCGCATCAGATCTATATCATGGATCAAATTGACGGAGACAGGACCGGCTCCCTTCATTTTACGCCATGGTGCGGTCTCGAAGTAATCGTCAGGCTTATAGAACCAACAGATTGCGTTGATCGCGCGCACATATCCGATTTCGCCAGCTCTAATGAGATCATGAACTTTTTTGATGATGGGATTAAAGCGCCGATGGTGTCCAACAAGTAACGCCACATTAGCTTCAGTTGCATCTTTGGTTAAGCGGCGCGCTGCGACGAGATCGTCAGATATTGGCTTTTCAACAAGAGTAGGAATGTTCGCCTCGATGCAACTTCTCGCATGAGAAATATGCAACTTGGTAGGAGATGCAATAATTACACCGTCCGGGTTAGCCTCTCTCAGCATCTTCTTGATATCGGCAAAGATTTTGACCGAATCATCTACCGCTGCTAGAGAAGTACTCCCTTCCGGCTCCACAATAGCCGCGAGCTCAACACCAGGAGCCGCCGCAACAGCCTGCGCGTGGCGCTGACCGATGAGGCCATATCCCACTATCGCGAGTCTAATCGGTTGACCGGTATCTGGGGCAGTCATGTTGGAACATATGCTCTTTTTATTAAAATTTTAAACACTTCTATTTCATCATAGAAGAATTATTTAGTGGATGACACCGCCCAGCCTCAAAAACCCCAACACCTTTGAGTGTTTATGAAATACGGTTTTCCTCTAGTCCCCGCGAGCACCTGATCCACCGCGATCTTTTTCTCATTATTCACCATCAGCGGCAAGATTCTCGTCGTGATATTCAGGCACCAAAAACGACCAAATACAGGCCGAGTGCTGCAAACGCCCACAAAAACATCTGTTTAAACTGGTCTTCACTCAAGACTCGCCGAATCCGCAATCCGCACCACACACCGAGTCCCACCGGCAAACACATGGCAACAGAGAGAATGGAAAGGCTCTGGGTTGCCCTTTCAAACCACCAAAGCGACATTCCCATCGCGATGGTTGAGATCAAAAATAAAATACCCATCGCGCACAGCAAGTCATCTTTGGATAACTGTAGCGAACGCAAGTACATCACACCGGGCACGGACATCGATCCAGTCATGCCGGTCAACACCGAATTTACTAAGCCAAGACCCATCCCCAAACGATGGTTATGCTGCATTTGCATCACAGGATTGAATCCATTTAATGAAGCCAGGCTGTACACCAAAATGGTGAGACCTAACAGCCGCTCAAACGGGAAGGAAGGCAGTGATACAACCGCCCACAACCCCAGGGGTACCAGAAGAACCGAGCCTAAGAGAAACGCCCAAGATTTGGTGATGACATCGACTAACGACCCGGTATTCCAGATTTGGATGACATTGGTCAAAACGGTCGGCACTAAAATCAACATCATCGCTGTTGGAATATCAGAGATCAGCGCGCCAAGACCAATCCCAATCGTCGGCAAACCGAAGCCCACCACACCTTTGACCAAACCCGCCAAAATGAAAATCAGGCAAATCTGTCCAATGAACTCGGAAAGGCCTATCTCCACGTCTAGAGTAATTTCCGCTTCGCAAGATCGCACATATACTCGTGCAATCCGCGACTCCATGGCTCAAGAGCCGGACAACGCTCAATGCCATGAGTCAGCGAGCCAATCGATGGAATCGTAATGGTGACACGGTCTCCTTCTAGGTGTGTAAATCCCTGACCTTGAACAGAACGATCCCAAATTGGCGCAATTGGCGAACCGGTAAAGGCGAACACGCCATCGGGATAATCGTGCTGGTCAAACAACGCATCGACCAACGCGGGCAGGCCTCGTGTAAGGCCGCTGAGTGATGCGGTTTCTGACACATGGAAGCCATCATCGCCTTCGACCTCAAGCGTAATCGACTCGTTGGCTAGCGACTGAAGATTGAAGCTGTCATCAAATATCCGAATCCAGGGCCCGAGGATACAACTTCCACGATTATCCTTTGCGCGACCAAGCAATAACGTCGAGCGACCCTCAACATCACGTAAATTCACATCATTACCGATCGTCGCGCCGACTGCTTGCCCGTTGGCGTCACACACCAAAACCAATTCGGATTCTGGATTATTCCATTGGGATTCAGAGAGAAGCCCTGCAACAGAATGATGGCCTAAGGCAGCCATCGGCGGGCATTTGGTAAAGATCTCCGGGTCTCGCCCTAAACCAACCTCTAAATACGGAGACCAGTGGCCGGACTGGAGTAGGGATTCACGGAGCCTGAGTGCCTCTGCACTGCCCGGAATCAACGCCTCGACTGTCGCTTTCAATTCAGTGCCTAAATTCGCTCGAACCGTATCAGCCTCCGATTCGTCTCCCTTAGCCATTTCCTCAACCAATCGCTCGAGAAGACTGGCGACAAAAGTCACACCAAAGGCTTTGATTGGTTGCAAGTCACTAGGGGCGAGCCATGTCTCAATTTGACTGATCGCCAACGGAGATGCTTTTGAATCACGAATCCGCTGGATTGGCACAGAACCGGTTAGCCAATGAGCGATGGTCGGACACACTGCCGTGACATCCCACCAACTCCCATTGTGGCAATAGGCGATCGATGGCCCAGACGGCAGTTCAACCCGTGCGATTAGTTCACCCTCTGAATTCCACATCATTAATCGACCACAAATACCGTCAGCATAATGGCTAAATAACCACCCGCAAGAATCATCGAGCCAACGATAAACCAATGCAGAACACGTGCGATCAGATGCTTCATGATCCCCCTTATGATCTTGAAAGACTGCTGAAGACCCTCACCTACTAGTCAGATCTCAGCATTGCCTAGCCAGACTATAAGGATGTTCATGCAATTCTCCAAAGAATCTCTATTCACTGAAGCGCGGTCTCATAAACAATTTGATGGAAAGCCTCTGTCTGACGACGACCTCAAGGCGATCTACGAGCTCAGCAAGTTCGCACCAACAGCGAACAATTCGTGCCCCCTTCGGACAGTCTTCGTCAACACTCCGGAATCCATGACTCTGCTTGCCGAGTGTGCGCTGGACTTCAATCAAGAAAAAACACGATCGGCAGGGACCGCCGCCATCTTGGCCTATGATCTCGATTTTCATCACGAATTTGTGTATCTGGCACCGCATATGAAACAGCCCACAGCTCATGCAAGCTGGCCAATCGACCGGATCGAACGCTATGCCATCGCGAATGCGAACCTGCAGGTCGGCTTTTTCATTGCTGCCGCGCGAGCACTTGGGTTCGACTGCGGACCGATGGGTGGCTTTGATGTCAACGCGGTTGAATCAAAATTTTTCGACGGAACGCGTTGGAAGTTTAACTGCGTGGTGTTATTGGGCCGAGGTGATCATTCAGCACTTCACCCACGAGCGCCTCGCTTATCTTTCGAACAGGCCTGCCGAATCATTTAGACGTTTGAAATCTTTGCACGACCGCCTCAAAGGATTCCGTCGATCGAAAGCCGAGACGACTGGCGCGCGCTGATTCAAAATGACTCGGCCATCCAGCGACAATGGCCTCGATCATTGGATCGCGATGGTAGGTCAGCAAATCGAGCGACTGAGGGCCGGCAGTTGCTTCAAGGGCGTCACGCATCTCCTGAATCGATAAACGCATGCCCGGTAGATTCAAACCAAGGGGTGTTCCCCAAGCTTGATCTGAAATGCCCATTGCCGAAATCAGCCCATCGACTGCCTGTTCCGGACTGTTCAGCGCAACCTGAGTATCAAGCGGCACAGGCACATTCGAGGCAAGACCAGAAAGTGGCTCTCGAATCATGCCAGATAAAAATCCACTGGCCGCTTGGTTGGGTTTGCCCGGTCTGACTGAGACCGTCATTAAGCGCAGTGTTCGGACGGATAGAGCGTCGCGGCGCGCTAAATCTGCATAAAAGGTCTCAAGCATCAATTTTTGCGATCCATAACTGTTTTGTGGGTTAGGTCGCGTGGCATCAGTGATGACGTCAGGCAATGGACAGTCCGCAGTCCCCCCATAAATGGCAAGCGAACTTGAAAAGATCAATAGCGGTTTTGTTGGCATTTTGGCTAGCAGCTGTCCAAGCGCGATCCCAGTCTCTACATTGGCTTTCAATCCGAGCTCCAAGTGCTGCTCGCATTCTCCGCTCACAGCACTGGCCAGATGAATTACCACATCGCTTGCCTCAAAAATGTCGGGCTCTGTTTGAATTAGGGTCAGCAAGTCTCCTTGGATGACCTCAAAATCAGGGGGACCAAACCCGTCAGGAATCACACGGTCCACAAGACAAATCGACTGGATTGGCTCCATCGTTCCGTTGATCAATAGCGAATCATGACGCTGAAGCGATTGAGCGACTCGCTGGCCTAAAAATCCGGCTCCACCGGTGATAACAACTCTGGCCATCGGATGCTCCTTTTCATTATGATGTTGTCAGTTGTCTAACAATTAACCTCAGTCATCCATAAGATCAAATCATTTATCGAGGAGTCCCCACATGCATACGTTGGTCATCGGCTTGGGATCGATGGGCTTTGGTGCCGCAGTGTCATGCGTCCGCCAAGGAATCAAGACCATAGGTTTCGACCTGAACTCTGAGGCCCTCAAGCGTTTTGAAGCTGAAGGCGGGCTCGCTGCACCCTCCCTCGATACTTGCCACGAGATCGATTGTGTGTTGATTTTTGTGGTCAATGCGAGCCAAGCGCAATCGGTTCTTTTTGATAGCTCGTTATTTGATGCTTTAAACCCAGGGGCCTTGGTGATCAATTGTGTCACGCTCGCCCCATCGACAGCCGTCGACATCGCAAATCGCGTTGAGACCCAGGGGTTCCGATACATTGATGCGCCCGTTAGCGGCGGTGCTGCAAAAGCGCTTCAAGGCCGGATGTCGATTATGGCATCGGGATCACGGCACGCGATGATGGATGCGAAACCCGTTTTTGATGCCATCGCTGAACATGTGTTTGAGCTCGGTGATACAGCAGGCCATGGCTCGCAGATGAAACTCATTAACCAACTCCTGGCCGGTGTTCATATCGCAGCAGCCGCGGAAGCCATGAATCTGGCGGCATCACTCGATATGGACTTACATCAGGTCATTGACGTCATCAGTCAGTGCGCGGGCTCATCTTGGATGTTTGAGAATCGTGCGCCTCACATTGCTGACGGTGACTACCGACCTCTCTCGAGTGTCAACATTTTTGTCAAGGACTTAGGCATTGTGACGGAGGAGGCCTCCCATCAGCAGGTCGTGACACCGCTGTCGGATGCTGCTCTTGCTCTGTATCGAGAAGCCTCTGAAGCGGGACTTGGCGGCGAAGATGACAGTGCTGTGGTGAAAGTTTTGGCCAAACAATCCAACGTCACACTTCCGGGGAGCAGCCAATGAAATTTGGTTGCATCGCAGACGATTTCACTGGAGCCACCGATCTTGCGGGACTACTCCGACGCAGTGGGGCCTCGGTCAAGCTTCATTTTGGGCTTCCGGATCAGCCTTCAGATGGCTTGTCAGACATTGAGATTATTGCGTTGAAATGCCGAACTGAGCCTGTTGCTCAAGCGGTTTCAGACTGTTCAGAGGCCGCGCTTTGGTTACTGGCTGGGGGCGCTGAACTGTTGTACTGGAAATACTGCTCGACCTTTGACTCAACCGATCAAGGAAATATCGGGCCGGTGGCTGAAGCACTGATGGCGATCACTGGGCAAACCCAAGCACTCTATTGTCCAGCCTTCCCTGAAAACGGTCGTGCGGTCTTTATGGGACATCTGTTTGTTGGCGATCAGTTATTGAATGAATCCAGTATGAAGGATCATCCGTTAACGCCAATGCGGGACGCTAACCTTGCGCGAGTCCTCACACCGCAAGTCTCTCAATCGGTCGGGGTTTGGAATCGAGTCTGGCAACGAGCAGGCGGCAATTTGCCGTCGGAAACACATGTCATTGCAGACGCCGTTGAATTTTCCGATCTTGAATTTTTAATCGAACACACGCCAAAACATGTGCTACTGACTGGTGGAAGCGCACTCGCCATGCCAGTTCCAAGCAGGTTGGGCATTGCCTCGCAAAACATAAGCCCAGATCCAAAACCAGGTCCTCGTGCGATTGTGTTCAGTGGCAGTTGCTCTCAAATGACCCAACGCCAAGTGGCGCATTATGTGACAAGCCACCCGAGCTATCAGATTACGCCCGAAACACTGGACGCCGATACAATTGCTGCATGCATCGACTGGCTTCAATCCCTAGACAACACTGAAACACCGCTCATCTATGCCACAGCATCCCCTGAATCCGTCAAAGCCTCACAGGCAAGCCTCGGCGTTTCTGAAGCAGGTGCATTGGTGGAACATGCGATGGCAAGCATTGCTCAAGCAGCCTATCAACAGGGCATGAGACGCTTTGTGGTGGCTGGAGGTGAGACCTCCGGTGCCGTCACTCAAGCACTCGGCATCACTGAAGTCATGATTGGTGAGGAGATTTGTCCCGGAGTCCCGTGGGTCTATGGGGGTTTACAGAACGATGTAATTGCACTGGCCTTGAAGAGCGGTAACTTCGGAGCATCGACATTCTTCAGCGATGCACTGGCACTGCTGGAGTCTGAGTAATGGATTTACGTGAGCAACTGTGTGACTTCGGCTTGAGCCTATATCAACGGGGATTGACGCATGGAAGCACGGGGAATTTATCCGCTCGCCTCCCAGACGGTAATCTAATCGTGACGCCAACTGGAAGCTCACTGGGGCGTCTGACCCCCGAGTCGTTAAGTATCGTAAGCCCTGATGGTCAGTTGATTTCAGGTCCTAAACCGACCAAAGAAGTACCGTTGCATCAGGCATTTTACGCGACACGTGGTGATCGGGCAGGTGCTGTCGTTCATCTACATAGTTGTTATTCGACGGCCTTATCACTGTTTCCTTGCGACGACTCCAGTAACTGGCTTCCAGCACTGACACCCTACGGAATCATGCAATTGGGCAAGGTCCGATTGTTGCCTTACTTCATTCCAGGTAGCACCGAAATCGGTGATGCCATTAAAGGACTCGCAGGCAAGCATGCAGCCGTGATGCTGGCTCATCATGGTCCGGTGATTTCGGCAAAAACATTAGAAGCTGCGGTCTATGCATCAGAGGAATTCGAGGCAACCGCAAAGCTTGCCTACCTAACCCGGTCGCTCGAGCCTAACGCACTATCGAATGAGCAGGTACAGACGCTCGTCAAACAATACAACGTGGAGTGGGACTAATGCCGACATTTTCTGCCAATCTCGGGTTTCTATGGACTCAGCATGCACTAGCCGACGGGATTCGTGCCGCACACCGTCATGGATTTCATGCGGTTGAATGCCATTTCCCCTACGACGAGCCAATCACCGATGTCTGCCAAGCACTTGAAGACACTGGACTCCCGATGCTTGGACTCAACACCATCCGAGGACCACTCAATGCTGGATTAGCGGCTTTACCGGATCAAATCGCAGAAGCACGCGCAGCCATTGATCAGGCATTTCATTATGGCCAACAAATCGGCGCCCTGAATGTCCACGTCATGGCTGGAAAAATCGACGGGGAATTGGCTCAAAAGACTTATCTGGATAATCTTCGATACGCCTCAGATTGCGCCTCAAAACATGCAATGACCGTTTTAATTGAGCCGCTTAACCCCTTTGATATGCCAGGCTATTTTTTGAGAGACACGGGGCATGCATGCGAGCTGCTTGAGACCCTTAACCGAAGCAACGTGAAACTCATGTTTGATTGCTATCACGTTGGGCGAACCGAAGGAGCTGTCATTGAGCGATTCCAACAGTGCCTACCAGTGATTGGCCACGTTCAATTTGCCTCGGTCCCTGATCGAGGCCCACCCGGTGATGGTGTCGTTGACTACCACGAGGTATTTCAGGCCATTGACGCCAGTGGTTGGACAACGCCGCTGGGTGCAGAATATAAAGTGTCTGGGCAGACTGCAGAGACGTTAAATTGGCTGAGTCATTTTTCACAAAAAGGATGAAAACAGACGATGAAAATCGCAATATTAGATGATTATTATCAAAGAGCACGTGATTACGCTGACTGGGATTCCGCATCCTTCGCGTCAATCGATTTTATCGATCACCACATAGCGAATGAAAATGATTTAGTCAGCGCGCTTCAGTCTTATGATGCAGTCGGCGTGATGCGAGAGAGAACACCATTCCCAAAAAGCTTAATTGATGCCTTACCCAATCTGAAATTAATCGTGACTTCAGGAAAGCAGAACGCTGCCATTGATGTGACAGCAGCCGCGGCTAAAGGTGTGACTGTCTGTGGGACACCGTCACCGGGCCACGCTACTGCAGAACTTGCATTTCTTTTAGTCATGACTCTTTGCAGAAAGCTCATTCCACTCGTCAATGGCTTAAAACAAGATCATCAGTGGCAGCCGGTCATGGGCAGTGATTTGCGCGGTAAAACACTTGGGATCCTGGGGCTTGGCCGACTTGGATCCCAAGTTGCCGCACTAGGACAAGCGATTGGCATGGATGTTGTTGCGTGGAGCGCAAATCTCGACTCAGAAGTCTGTCAACAGCAAGGTGTTGAGTATGTCTCGAAAACTGAACTCTTTGAGCGCTCTGATTTTGTTTCCATTCACTTAAGACTCTCCGAACGTAGCCGTGATCTCGTTACATCTCAAGAGCTCAACGCACTCGGACCTGATGGATACATCGTTAATACCTCTCGAGCTGAAATCATTCGGCATAAAGATTTGTTGAACGCATTAAATGACGGTTCGATTGCAGGTCTGGCAACTGACGTTTTATCTAACGAACCCGCCAAGACCGATGATCCCATCCTCAGGCATCCCCGAACCTTAGTGACACCGCACGTTGGGTACTGCACAGAAGAAACGTTTCGAGTGTTCTACAGCGAAATGCTCAACGCATTCAAAGCCTTTCATCGCGGAGAGCCGATCAACGTCATCGCTCCAAAAGCCTGATTTTTCAGGCTTTTGTTAACTGCGCCTCACGCATCAGCGCTGCTAATCGAAAAAACCCATGCGCCATTTTAGTATAAGGAAGCGTGACAAAAAACGCGGCAATACTGGCGAGATGAATATTGAGCATAGCCCCTGCGAACGCAGTTCCTCCCAACCAATATAAAAATAATCCAGAAGTCGAAACTAGCCACAAAATCAAGACAAACCCATATTCTCCGGAGCGCCGGTCAGATACTCCTAGTTTTGGATCAGATCGCATTTTCAAATAAAGCAGCTTCGTCGTCCCTAGGGTTAATAACACACCACCAGTCACGCCCAGCAGTTTAGGTAGGGAGAACAAAGAATAGGGCGCCTCAAGTCCAAATCCGTAATGCATGATGGTTGCAACAGAGGTTGATGCGAAGCACAGAAGAAACCCATACATGGTTGCATGATGCGCCCACTTTCTGAGCTTCGAATATCGATCATCATTTTCGTAGTTACAGCCCTGCCCGACTCCACCATCCAAATTCTTCATCGTACCAGCAGCGCGAAAAGCCGTACTCCAATGAGACCATCGAAGTCTGACTCCGCCAACGGTCCCCCAATAGCGATATAAACCCAATCCGAGAACGACAAGCGGCCCTAGAAATAGCGGCGTAAAGACAAGCACCAGACGTTCATGAGAAATCAGCGCATAAAAGGTCTCGCTTGACACCCAAGGGATATTGCCGACAACACCAAATAAAATTGCGGCAAGACAAGTCAGCAATACCAGCATCCAGGCATTACTTTGGATGATTCTGGCAACTACTGATCCCGGTACATGATCTTCCCAGCTTTCCACGCGAACATCAGCCAGAACCTTTGGAAGATTGAGGTCAAATTCGTGCGGACATGTGTACTGACAACTATGGAAACATGCCTGACAGTTGTGACATAAATTTGCCATATGAATGATGTTCTCAGCATCAAAGCTTCGGTACCTCGTCATCGCTTGAAATGACGCACAAAACCCTTCGCAATAACGACACGCATTACAGATTGCGAGCTGACGATTCGCCTCATCGAGCGCTTTCGAGTGCATATTCAGCTGCCTCCTTTCCGGCTATGCGTCCAAACACAGTACCAATCGTCATCCCAAACCCAGCCAAATAGCCCTCTCCGAGGATACTTCCCGCCATGATTTCTCCTGCTGCCCAAACATTACTCGCCCGCTCATTTGAAAATGACACGCGAGCATCACCATCCACTTTGAATCCCAGGTACGTAAAAGTCACACCTGGACGTAATTCATAACCATAAAAAGGTGGGGTATCTAGCGGTCGCGCCCAATTGGTCTTCGCCGGTTGCAGACCTTGTGTCGAGAGCCCATCGAGTTCTGTTGGATGAAAATCACCGGCTTGGCAAGCCGCATTGAATGCTTCAATGGTTTGAATTGAAGCGTCCACAGGCAGACCTAGTTTGATTGCTAGCTCATCAAGTGTCTCGGCTTTAGTGGCTGTAAAAACTGTCGGCATAAACAAATCATGTGATTTTTGATCAATGATTGCATATCCAACCTGATCAGGTTGCGCAGCGACCAGGCGACCCCATATCGCATAACGCTTCGGCCACACATCCTCACCCTCGTCATAAAATCTCTGACCGTGTTTGTTCAGAACAACCGAGAACGGGACACAATCGACTCGAGTGACGATGCCTCCGTCAAATTCAGGAGCTCGACCATCAATGGCAACCGCATGGCATTGCGTCGGGTCGCCGACTTGGTCCGCGCCCTGGTCCAATAAATTGCGAAGAACCTCTCCCGTATTGTAGGGCGTTCCTCTGATGAGAAAATTCTTTGCTGCATCTCCCCACGCCCTGGCGAGCCACTCCTTATCCGCCTCAAACCCACCGGAAGCGAGAACAATCGAGCGGCCTCGAATGTAGGATTGTTCTCCCCGAATATCGACCAGAACCCCGTCGAAACGTCGCTCTTCGACAACGACATCCAAAACAGTCGCTTGGTAGTGAACATCAACACCCAAGTCTTCCAGCCGATTGTAATAGGCGTTGACTAAGGCTTTTCCTCCACCAAGGAAAAATGCATTCGTCCGTGATAATGACAGTGTTCCAGATAACGAATCCTGAAAGTACACACCCTGGGTTTGCATCCAGTCGTAACATTCTTCTGAAGCTCGAATCGTGAGCCTAGCGAGTGACTCGTCAGTGTTTCCATGTGTCACTTTCAATAAATCTTCGAAGAATTCTTCCTCGAAGTATTGGTCAGTCAACACTCCCTTCGGGCTGTAATGCATGCATCGAAAATTCCGGGTATGACGTGAATTTCCGCCCCGATATGACCGTCGTGCGCGCTCGAGTAACAGTACTTTTGCACCAATTTCAGCCGCACGAATTGCTGCGCAGAGTGCTGCATTACCTCCACCAACCACAATGACGTCATAAGCGATCGAACCAGTACCGATAGAGATCAGCTCTTTCTGTGGTTCAATTTTTGGTATTTCGATAGTCATTCGCTGCTCGCTGATGAAATTGTTTAAGCCGATACCGTTGAGCGTTAGTCAAATGTTCACCCATCACTTGCTCTGCCTTTTTAACATCTCTCGCTCTCAACGCCTCAAGCAGTAATCGATGTTCTTCAATGGCTGTGTCAGCACGCTCTGGAAACTCCATTGTCGACGGCCCCAAAATCAGCATTGCTTTTTGCACTGACTCAAGTGCCTTCCAGAGGTATCGATTTTTCGCACTGTTAAGTACAGCCACATGAAATGCATGGTTCAGCACAGCCATCTCTCGAGAATCATGTCTCGCCTTCTCCATCGCTCCTTGGATCAGTTCAAGCTCTTGAAGTTCGATAGCGGTGATCACTCGCGCACTCATCTGCGCTGCTGTACGCTCGAGGACCTCGCGAATCTCATATAACTCGACCACCTCGGCATATGAAAGATCCCGAATGACCATCCCAAACCGGGGTTCAGAAATGACTAGCCCGTCCGACTCCAATCGACGTAGCGCCTCACGTACCGGGGTTCGACTGACGCCCAGTTCTTCAGCAATGACTTGCTCGCGAAGATAATCCCCTGGTTTCAACAACCCTTTCTGAATCCGAGTGATCAATTGTTGATAACAACCAAGCGCTTGGTTTTCTTTCATTTCTGACATATGCTTTACGGTATACTTTTGAATACCGTTATGTCAAGGGACGAGAATTTGTGAAGCAACAAGTCACCACCATTGCTCTATGCCTGGCTTGTGGACTTGTTTTACGTGCACTTGATGCGCCACTTCCATTCCTATTCGGCTCACTCGGAGGCTGTCTTATTGGAGCTCTCTCCGGGATGGAACTCAAAGGTATTCCAATTTGTTCTACGATCAGTCGAACAGTTCTTGGTGTTGCAATTGGAACCTCCTTGAGCTGGGCGTTAGTCCTGCAAATCCCGAATCATCTAACAACACTCATGCTCATCCCGATCTATGTCATCGTGATTGGCGCATTGGGCATCCCATATTTTTACAAAGTATTTCATTACGACCTTCCGACAGCATTTTACGCCGCTATGCCTGGCGGGCTCCAAGACATGGTGATCTTTGGTATTGAGGCAGGAGCAAATCCACGCTCCCTATCGCTGATTCACGCAACACGAGTGTTAGTGCTCGTCACAGCTGCACCACTAGTTCTTGTTTATGGTTTTGATTTGCATTTGGACCGCCCGCTGGGAGAGCCGATTACAGCTCTACCGATTTCCGAGCTCATCGTGCTGTTTAGTGTTGGCCTCATCGGATGGCAGATCTGCAAACGCATAGGAATGTTTGGTGCGTCTGTGCTTGGACCGCTTCTCTTTTCAGCGCCATTGGCCCTGACCGGAGTGCTCACGCATCGACCACCCGAAGAAGCCATTTTAGTGTCCCAATTTTTTATCGGCTTAGGAATTGGCGTGCACTATAAAGGCATCACGATAAGAGAACTGCGACGCGATATCGTTGCTGCTCTTGGCTACATCGCTATTCTTGCCTCTGTCGCGATATCAACGATCGCAGTTGCCATCGAGTTGAGCGACTTGCGGGATCCCGATCTGTTCCTCGCATTTTGGCCAGCCGGTCAGGCTGAGTTAGCCGTTCTATCACTGGCAGGCGGCGGCAATCTCGGAGTCATTGTCCTACATCACCTCGTTAGGATATTCCTTGTAATCATGGGGGCCCCTGTGATTAGCGCGAAGACCTTGAACATGAAACCACCGACGCATCGATAGACTGGTACATTTGATGAGACATTGGCTTGGTCTTGAACTGACACAACATCTGTCCAAAGGCTAACAATCAGTACCAATGAGCCAGACAGATACCTTTTAGCCACTCATTGAATATTTCGATGTTCTAGAAACATATCCATCAGTAGCTGGGCAAGCGGATTCAGTTCTCGCCCACGACGCTTGATTAATCCAACGACTCGTTTTACTTCAGGCTCGACTAGAGGCACGCTGATTAACAAAGGATGATCTTCTGAAGGCATTGCCATCGACGGAACAGATGCGACGCCTAACCCAGCTTCAACCAAACCGATCATTGTTGTTCCGTGCTGAGTTTCAAAAATACTATGAGGTTTTGCGTCTAATGATGCGAGCGCTTGGTCAATGATCAAACGATTACCCGAGCCCTTATCGGCCGCGATGTAATCGTACTGCTCAAGATCGGCCCAGCGAACGTTTTTCTGCTTCGCTAAGGGATGATCACGACGACAAGCAGCAACAAAATGTTCTGTCACAAGCTCAGTGAATTCGACTTCTTTATCTTGGGAGCCCACAAAGTTGATCCCAAAATCGGCATCACCTCGCGCAACATCGAGCAAAATATCGTTGGCACTGGAATCAATCAGTTTCACTTTGACCAAGGGGTATAACTGATGAAACTTTTTAATTACGCGTGACGCAAAGTAATTCACGGCTGATGGAACGCACCCAACCACGACCTCCCCTTGCCTGACAAGCGCAGTGCCCTTGACGCCCATCACCGTCGTGTCTAGATCGGATAATATCCGCTGAACATTTCGATGGAAGTCACGTCCTGTCGCTGTCAGCATGACCTGCCGGGTGGTTCTTTCAACGAGCTGAGACTCGAGAGCTTTTTCCAATTTATCGATCCGCCGACTGAACGCCGGCTGCGAAATATGAATATGCTCTGCGGCCGCACTAAACGAACCAAAATCCGCCAATGCGGAAAAGGCCACCAAATCATCAATATCAATTTTTGCCATCGGCTTAATTTATTCGCAAAACGCATTAATACATCAGATTAATGCATTTCAATTCTTTTTCCTATTCGACAATTATATCGACGGGCAAATCGTGCTTGTGTGGTGATAGTGCGGTCCACTAACAATAAATATCAGGAGACTGAAATGATTAAATTCCGATCAAAACTACTTGGCACTGTTGCTGCAGTAGTTCTTTCTCATTCCGCTTTTGCGGAAGTCAATTTCGCGGGCAAGACGATTGAATGGACAATCCCCTTCTCTGAAACTGGCGGTTCTGCGAAATGGGCAAACTTCTTTGCGCCTCTATTGTCAGAAGCTCTGCCAGGAAACCCCTCTGTCGTTGTTAAATTTATGCCCGGAGCAGGTTCAACCAAAGGAGCCAATTGGTTCCAGCGCCAGAAGCATACTGACGGAACCGTGATGTTTGGATCCTCAGGATCAACTCAGTTCCCTTACTTGCTCGGTGATCCACGTGTGAAGTATGAGTATTCAGATTGGGTTCCAGTCATGGCCTCTGGAACAGGTGGCGTCGCCTACTTGAATGCCGAAGCTGGGGCAAAGTTCGATGGGTCAGCCAATAACCTCAAAGACATGAAGTTTGTTTACGGCAACCAGGGCGCAACGCGCCTTGATTTGGTTCCTGCAATGGCTTGGGACATGCTTGGACTCGACGTAAAACACGTCATGGGGATCAAAGGTCGAGGTGATGGCCGTAAGATGTTTGAATCAGGCGAAGCGAATATCGACTATCAAACCTCAGCAGGTTATTTGAAAGGATCCAAGAAATTCGTAGATGATGGCAAAGCCGTAGCCATGATGACTTGGGGCGCACTCGACAGCAATGGCGATATTGTTCGCGATCCAACATTCCCAGATATTCCAACATTTAAAGAAGTCTGTGAAAAAACAGCAGGATGTGACACCTCAAGCAAGCAATTCCGTGTTTGGAAAGCGTTTTTCGTTTCTGGCTTCCCGGTCCAAAAGCTCGCGTTTTTACCGGCAGGAACTCCGAAAGAAGTCAGCGACACCTATGCCGCAGCCTTCGAGAAAATTCGCAATCGTCCTGATTTCGCGAAGCTCGCTGAAAAACGATTGGGCAAATATCCAATGTTTGTGGGAGTTGAATCTCAGAAAGCGCTGAAAACAGCGACTTCACTAGATTTTAATGCAAAATCATTTGCGACGAACTACCTCAAAACACGCTTCGGTGTGACACTTCGTAAGTAAGAGACCACACCATTAACCGCCGGCTTCGGCCGGCGGTTTACTGAGAACTTATATGGATATTATTAGTGTAGCTCTAGATGCACTTGCCAGTGCAATGGTCCTCATCCTGCACCCTGAGGTCTTTATGTTTCTCGGTTTGGGTGTCGTTTTGGGTCTGTCTGTAGGAATCTTTCCAGGCCTCGGGGGGATTGCCGGCCTCTCTTTAATGCTGCCCTTTATTTTTGGCCTTGACCCGATCATTGGATTGGCATTGATGATTGGCCTAATTGCTGTCGTTCCTACTTCAGATACCTTTGCGTCGGTATTAATGGGTATCCCCGGTTCGTCATCGAGCCAGGCAACCGTTTTAGACGGCTTTCCGATGGCAAAACAAGGACATGCGGCTCGCGCATTATCAGCAGCCTTCGCCTCCTCTCTATTCGGAGGATTAGTTGGCGCACTATTCTTGACTATGTTCATTTTAGTCGCTCGACCGATTGTGTTGGAATTCCAATCCCCTGAGCTACTCATGGTGTCCATATTCGGCCTTTCGATGGTTGGCATTTTGGCTGGAAAAATCCCTCTCAAAGGTGTCGCAGCTGCTGGTCTTGGGATCATGGTTGCCTCAATTGGAGAAGGTCCTTTTAATGGTGAACTTCGCTTAGTGTCTTACGAGGTTCCCTACTTACTCGACGGATTCAAACTTGTCATCGTCGGCCTAGGAATTTTCGCAATCCCAGAGATCGTTGCCCTGCTGAGAAAAGGTGGAAGCATTAGCGAGCAACCATCACTGGGATCTGGTTGGCTCACAGGTGTCAAGGATTGGTGGATCAACCGATGGCTATCTGTTCGCTGTTCGATCATCGGAGTTCTTGTTGGCGTTATCCCAGGTCTCGGTGGCTCAGTCGTCGACTGGATCGCTTACGGACACTCGATTCAAACCACGGCAGATAAATCGAACTTTGGCAAAGGAGAGATTCGAGGTGTCATCGCTCCGGAAAGTGCAAATAACGCTAAAGAAGGTGGCGGACTAGTCCCTACCCTATTGTTCGGCATCCCTGGTTCAGGGTCGATGGCGATATTTATCGGCGCGCTTGCACTTCTCGGCTCTGGTGAGCTTGAAGTTGGACAATCGATGCTCACGGATAACCTCGATTATACCTATGGGATCGTATGGCTATTGGCCATCGCGAACGTTCTCGGCACTGTCCTTTGCATCATGTTAGCGCCACAAATCGCCCGATTAACCTCAATACGATTCGTGTTAGTCGCGCCCTTTGTATTTATGATTATTACCTTTGCCGCGTTTCAGTCTGGACAAGATGTCCTCGATCTAGTGGTCTTATTCTGCATTGGTATTCTTGGCATCTTAATGAGACGGTTCGACTGGTCTCGTCCAGCATTTTTAATTGGCTTCGTTTTAGCGAATCCGGTGGAGAATTTCTCAAATAATGCTTATCAGATTGCCGGTATTCGTTTCGATAACGGCTTAAGCCAAGGACTCGACTATTTGTTCGGGCCAATCGTTATCGTCATCGCCATTATTACTGTGATCTCGATCGTTATCGGGATCCGACAAGCGAAATTTATTCAACCTGAGGGACAGTTAGAGACAGGAACCAAGCGCGCACCTTTGACATTTTTATTGGGGCTGATCGCTTTCACATCCATTTTTCTTGTCAACATCGGTTCCATTCCCAATTATGCGTGGACGGACGCTGTTTTTCCGTTTGTGATTGGGTGCACTGTACTGATCATCCTTTTGTACCTAATGACTCAGATGATGTTGAAACCAGAGTCTGATCCCCTGTTTGTCGATGGAGAAATCCAATCCACTGAAGCGAGTGAAAAACCGTTGTGGGCAACTATTGGTTGGTTTATTGCTTTGTTGGCCGGGACAGCATTAGTCGGTTTCATCATCTCTTTGGCGATCTTTTTACTCTGCTTCTTCGCTGTTCGGGCCGATCTCAAATGGCCGCGAACCGTCTTCATGTCAGTTTGCGGAGTCTGCTTCATGATTTTTATGGGATGGATACTGAATCGCGAGTTTCCGGGTGGTCTATTGCAGTTCTACATCGCACTTCCCTGGCCACTACGATGAGTCTCGATTCATGAAAGAAAAAAGCATCCCATTTTTATTTATGCGTGGCGGGACATCGAGAGGGCCATACTTCCTTCGAGATGATTTACCGTCAGACCAAAATGAACTATCGCAGATCTTAGTGTCAGTGATTGGCGCGGGCCACCCTCTCAACATAGATGGAATTGGTGGGGGAAATGCAGTGACCACCAAGGTGGCCATGTTGAGTCGCTCCAATGATGACTGGGCCGATGTCGATTATTTCTTCGCTCAGGTTAGTGTTTTGGAAGCCGCCGTCGATTATCGACCGACCTGCGGAAATATTCTCGCGGGAGTCGGACCTGCAGCAATAGAAATGGGTCTCGTCGATCCGGTGAGCAATGTCACAGAAATTAAAATTCGGGCGGTGAATACCGGCGCCCGTATCATCGCTAGAATACAAACCCCGAATCAACGACTGTCGTACTTTGGGGACGAAGTCATTGACGGTGTACCAGGTTCCTCAGCACCGATTGAATTACTTTTCCTTGACGTTGCTGGCTCGTCAACAGGGCAATTATTTCCCAGTGGGAATTTGATTGATCTCATTGATGACATTGAAGTGACCTGCATGGACTTAGCAATGCCGATGGTGATTGCGAAAGCTAAAAGCTTTGGTCTAACGGGCCATGAAAGCTGTGAGGAACTCGACAATAACCAAGACTTTTTTGCCCAAATGGAGCAAATCCGCCTCAAAGCGGCAATGTTAATGGGAATGGGAGACGCTTCTCGATCTGTTACACCAAAATTTGGCCTCCTCTCTGAATCTGAACAGACCGGGCACATCGTTTGTCGGTATTTTATGCCTTGGCAGACACATCCTTCCCTCGCCGTGACAGGGAGTCAGTGCCTGGCTTCCTGCGCGTTGACTCCCGGAACCATTGCTGATGGAATGATGAAGGCTCCTGATCAGAAACCCTCGATCATCACGCTTCATCACCCAATGGGAACCATGGAAGTGATTGTCGACTACTCAATCGGCCACGATGGTGAATTTATTCATCATTCAGCCGGAATCAAACGCACTGCGCGAAAATTAGCGTCAGGCCAGGTCTTTCCACGCCCGATGCAATAGCTGAACAGGTAACGACGGTAAATCTATGAAATTAGCGGTTTTACCTGGTGATGGAATTGGTCCTGAAATCTGTGCGGCGACATGCGATGTGATCCGCGCTGTCAATCAACGCTATCCTCTCAAAATTGAATTCGTCAAGGCTGACATCGGGTTTAACGCTCTACATCGACATGGAAGTACGCTACCTGATGACGTATTTGAGACAGCACGATCGTGTGACGGCATCATCCTCGGACCAGTCTCACACCTTGAGTATCCTTCGTTACAACAAGGTGGACTCAATCCCTCTGGAGAGCTTCGTAAACGACTCGATCTGTTTGCCAATGTTCGACCTGCGACAACCAGAGAGGCATTACCAAATCCCTTGGGGAAATCATTCGATCTGGTCATTTATCGCGAGAATACGGAAGGCTTCTACGCCGACCGCAACCTTTACGGTGGGATTGGTGACCTGATGGTGACTGAAGACGTTGCCATCTCCATTCGTCGTATCACTCAAAAAGCATCCTTAAGGATCGCAGAAGCAGCATTTAAGGCTGCCATGACACGCCGAAAAAGCGTGATTGCGGTCCACAAACAAAACGTTCTGAAAGCATCAGATGGACTCTTCTTAGATTGTTGCCGCAGGGTTGCGGAACGTTACCCTGACGTCGATTATCAAGAGCTACTGATCGACGCCACTTGCGCACATTTGGTGAGAACACCAGAGATGTTCGATGTGATTGTGACGACCAATATGTTTGGTGACATCCTTTCAGATCTCGCTTCAGAGTTATCTGGTGGGCTAGGGCTTGCTGCTTCGATCAATGTTGGTGATACGCATGCAATGGCGCAAGCACAACATGGCTCAGCACCCAGTCTAGCTGGCCTAGGTATTGCCAATCCCGCTTCATTGATTGGCTCAGCTTCCATGCTGTTGGAATGGATGGGAATACAACATCAATCAAAACCACTGATCCATGCCGCTCACGCGATTCACTCCGCACTCGAACTAACACTCGCGAATTCAGAGACTCGAACATCTGACCTAGGCGGAACCCTAAATACAAACCAATTCGCTCGCGCTGTCATCGCCAATCTGGTTTAAACGGATTTCAATGATCGGCCTGAAATACTGAATGAACTGGAAATCGTTGGGCGGCTCCGGTGATCGATTGAATTCAATCGAAAGCACTAATCAATCGTCGGTTTTAAGTCTGCCGTACGATTCAATTGATACAAGGGAGCAAATTGCCAACGACTCCAAATGAGAACGAGAGCGGCAATTCCAGCACCCAGAACGCCCGTGGTGACAGGTCCAAACATGGCTGCAAACGAGCCACCACGGAAATCACCTGCTTCGTTACTCGTCTGAATAAACAGCATATTTACAGCCGATACGCGGCCTCTGAGATGTTCGGGAGTCGCCCGATGCACCATCGCACTTCGGATATTCATACTGACCATGTCCGACGCCCCATAAAAGAACAATGCAATCAACGACAACCAGTAAACATTCGAGACCGCAAATCCCAAAATGGATCCCACAAAAAGACAAAGAGCAATAAAGAGTTTCTTGCCAGCGCCTTGCATAGGCGGCCTAGATGCCAGAATCACACCGACCAGAATACTCCCGAGAGCAGGCATTGAGCGGAGAACTCCCAAGGATTCAGCGCCGACGTTCAACACGTCAATCGCATAGATTGGCAGGAGAACAAGAACAGACCCAAAGCCGACCATCAGCATGTCGACCGTCAAGCCGCCTAAAATAATCGGCTGATTTTTGACGAATCTCATTCCATCAAAAAATGACCGCAACGTTCGACTCGTGGTGTGAGTGACTCGAAAGGTTGGAATCAGGGCATAGCCAAGGAGCGCAAACAAAATGATCCCTGCGATCACAAAATAGACCGACCGATCGAACCAGGCGATGAGAAAGCCACCTAATGCCGGGCCAAGAATCATGGCGGTATTCCACACGGTTGTCGACATCGCTACCGCTCGATCCAATACACCTTCATGGACAATGTTCGGCACAATGGCCTGCAAGGCTGGGCCGTGAAAGGCTCGCCCAGTCCCATGCAAACACACTAGCGCATATACCGCCCATAAGGTGGGTGCCGGGTCGATCATCAGCATTGCAATTCCAAAAATCGCAATGGCCTCGATCAACGCACAGCCCCGGACCACCCAAATTCGCGGGACGTAATCCACAACGATTCCAGACACAAAGAAAAAGGCATAGACAGGAATGACCTGAGCTAGCCCAACAAAGGCGATGCTCCAAGCATCTCCAGTCAGTTGATACAGGTGCCATCCGAGTGCCATCACTAGCATGGTGTTGGCCATTCCGATCGACGATCGACTCACGAGATACCCGAAGAAGGGACGGTCAAACAGCTTGATGTCAGCAGTCATTTCAAACGCCTTGCGAAAATTCCGGCTCGTACCGCTGGGGTCGGGTCAGTGACCTCATCAAATTTCTCATCAAGGATCAGGAACTGAGATCCAAGTGTGGAAGCAAGCTCATGTTGGTTGAGTAAAAAGTTGGGGTTACTGGGCTTTCCGTATCGCTCGTTACCAAGCCCGAAGGTTTCGTATAAGAGATGACCCTCTGGAGCCACGAGCTGAATGAGCGCCGGCAAATGAGGTCGATACAAATAGTTAGACACCAGCACAACATCGAACTGCTGACCGCAGAGAGGCCATTGAGAGTCTTCCAGATCGAGATTCTCAAATACAATCGAGGTGTCTGAATATATCGCAGCTACTTCTGGATTGATATCAACAGCAGTCACTTGAAAACCCAAATCAGCGAACAGGAACGCATGGCGTCCAGAGCCCGCGGCAATATCGATGACAGACCCCGGCATCAAGGTATGGGCGTGTTGGCTGATCCAGGCTGATGGATTCATAGCAGCCACCAAACTAAACCAGCTCCAACCACAAACCCTTCAATCCAGCAAACACACATCACGAGCAACGGATGCTCGCTCATGTACTGTTTGACAAACTCACTCAACATCAAAAGATCCCGCCAGATGGTGCGGAATTATCGCACCACCCTCATAGAGTCCAAAGAGGTATTAGCGAGCCGCAGTCGGCCGCTTCGTTGGCTTACGTGTCGGCGGTGCAAACCCATCGCGCTTTGCTTGCGCTTGCTTCGGCTTCGCGCCGGAACGCGCAGGCTTCGCATAGGTTCCACCGGATTTCGCATGACGCGACTGACCTTGCTTCTTTGCAGACGCCGGACGATCACTGCTCCAATCACGACGCTCAGAACGCTCACCTTCTTGCTTGGGACGAGATTGTCGCGAATCTGTCCGCTCACTGGAGCCTTTGGGTCGTTCTTTGGTCCACTCTCGACGCTCGGAACGCTCACCATCACGTGCAGGACGACCTTCACGAGTCTCAGGCCGACCAGCGCCCTGATGTTCCGAACGACCACGACCGCGGGACTCTGCACCATCACGACGAGTCGACGATGATCCGTCGGCACGCTCGCTGCGAGCTCCGGAGTGACTTCGGCTCGATGAACGCCCGTGCTTACGCGGTTGTGGTTTGCTCTTTGGCTTTTTCACTGGAAAAGGGACTTGCGGTTCAAAACCATCAGCCACTTCAAACTCAACGTCGACTTTCAGTAAATGCTGGATATCGCGCATCAACCGATGCTCGGTCGCGCACACAAATGAAATTGCTTCACCTTTCTCACCTGCACGACCGGTACGACCAATGCGATGCACATAGTCTTCCGCGACCATGGGTAATTCGAAGTTAATCACATAGGGCAGCTTTTCGATGTCGAGGCCACGAGCCGCAACATCGGTCGCCACCATAATCCGTGCAGCACCGCGTTTAAATTTTTGAAGCGCTTTTGTGCGCTGCGCTTGGCTTTTATTGCCATGCATCGCAACCGACGGCAACCCGCTTTCGCTCAATGCCCGAGCTAATTTATCGGCTCCAAACTTCGTTTTGGTAAACACGAGCACTTGATGCATGTTGTTTAAACCGATCAACTGCGTGAGTAAATCCCGCTTGTTGTGCTGATCGACATGCACAAAGGTTTGCGCCACCGATGCTGCTACCGTGTTGTCCTTAGCAACCGCAATCTCTATAGGGTTGGAGAGATACTTGGATGACAAGGTTTTGATGCCTTTATTGTAGGTCGCTGAGAACAATAACGTTTGATGACTTGGGTGACACTTCGAAATAATGAGTTCGATATCGCTAACAAATCCCATGTCTAACATGCGATCAGCTTCATCCAAAATCAGGGTTTGCACGTTCGACAGATCAATCGACCCTTGGTTTAAGTGATCAATCAAGCGGCCTGGCGTCGCAATCACCAAGTCTAATCCGCCACGAAGCGCCTTCATTTGCCCCCCGTAACTCACACCACCGAAAATGCTGGTGTGTTTCAGCCCAAGGCCTTTTCCGTATTTCCGGACACTGTCGGCAACCTGAGCCGCTAGTTCACGAGTTGGTGCCAATACCAACGCACGCGGTGCATGTGCGCTCTTTCCTGCATACAGTCGTTGCAGAACAGGGAGGGCAAAAGCGGCTGTTTTCCCGGTGCCTGTTTGAGCTCCGGCGAGTACATCACGGCCTTCTAAAATTGCTGGAATGGCATTTGCCTGGACAGGCGTTGCGGCGTCATAGCCCGCATTAGAGACGAGTTCAGGCAAAAGCCCTAAGTCTTGAAAGCGCATCTGGTATCCAAATTGTCTGACGTCTTTGCGTCGTGGGCGGGTCCCGTCCTACGATCCATCAAAGGGATCACTCAACGCGAACCCGCGATGCGCTGAGAGGCCGGCACACTACAGAGACTTGTTGTGCGTTGCAAGAACTATCGACAACTAAGCGGCTTGCTCTCTTGACTGATAGGGCATTTCTTTTACAGGCAAGTGAACGATTGCTGATAACAGACCAGTACCCACACCGACCCACCAAACGATCTCGTATGAGCCAAATCGATCATAGAAATCGCCACCAAGCCAGACACCCACAAAACTGCCAATTTGGTGCGACAAGAATACGAGGCCATAGAGGGTTCCCATATATTTTAAGCCATAGATATACGCGACCAGCCCGGACGTCAGAGGGACTGTTGCAAGCCAAAGTGAACCAATGAAGATCGAGAAGATGATGACCGTGACTGAGGTCATCGGTGTCAAAATAAACCAGGCAAAAAGCAACGTTCGAGCAAAATAAATAGACGCCAACAGTAGGCGCTTGGAAAAACGCCCACCGAGCGCTCCGGCTGTCACTGTCCCGATGATGTTAAAGATACCAATCACGGCAATCGAAACAGCACCCAAATCAGCCGTATCACGCACTCCCATTTTGGCTAATATGCCGTTCGGATCGATGGTTGCGCATGCCTCTGTGACGAATGCTGGAAAATGCGCGGTGACAAACGCCAACTGAAATCCGCAACTGAAAAAACCGATAAATATCAGTGCGTAACTTGGATCTCTTACGGCGATATTGAGGATTTTGCTTAGCGATTGCTCGAGTCCTTGAGCGCTCACTCTCGGCGGCGCTTTCATGAAAGGCAGTGCCAATAACGCCAGCAAAATGACGCCGGCATACATCAAAAACACGGTTTGCCAAGTCGTGGCGTTGAGCAGATATTGCGTTAATGGTGGACCGACAATCTGACCCGCGCTACCGGCAGCTGTTGTAATACCAAGCGCTAATGATCGCGTCTCATCGGAAGCCGCGCGACCGACGACACCGAGAATCACTCCAAATCCGGTGCCCGCGATTCCAACGCCAACCAAAATTTCCAATAACTGGTGACTCGTTGCGGTCGAAGCCATCGAACTTAAGGCTAAACCCAAGGCATATACCAAAACGCCCACAACAACCGCTTTGCGGTCACCCAGTTTTTCGGCAAAGGCGCCGAAGAGCGGAGTCGCGATCCCCCATGCGAGATTCTGAATCGCGATCGCTAGCGAAAATTCCGTCCGAAACCAACCCAAATCATTAGCGATTGGTATCTGAAAAACACCGAAACTCGCGCGAATCGCAAAACTGATCAGCAATACCAAGGAGGCCGCGATCAATATGGGCGTAAACACCTGTCGCGATGACATCATCTCAGCCTCTTTCATGACCGCAATTGCTTCACTAGCACCAACATGCTTTCGAATCCCGCATCCTCAGCGCCTCGCACCCACTCAAATAACAGCATCTCACTCGATAAAATGATGACACCATTTGATTGCATCCGTGCGATGGCGATCTGTTGATCGAGGCGCTTAGCCGATGATGAAAGATCACTCACCACAAAGACCTGCTTTCCAGAGGCGACAAGATCGAGCACTGTTTGTAGAACACACACGTGGGTTTCCATCCCGAACACAATAACTTGATCAGCCGGTGCGATGACTTGCACGGAATGCTCATCAAGCGCTGAAAACGCGGTTTTCTGTATACATCGGGCTTCTGA
>Ga0181595_10000930_pt1 | contig 32610 bp, 27 predicted proteins | sample 041ome_7_FD_145604 | JGI IMG/M metagenome (GOLD analysis project Ga0181595, IMG submission 145604) | Coastal salt marsh microbial communities from the Groves Creek Marsh, Skidaway Island, Georgia - 041401AS metaG (spades assembly) | ecosystem: Environmental > Aquatic > Marine > Intertidal zone... | reverse complement strand
ATCCTTACGCAGGGGCCATGCTAATCTTCTCTGTATTTTTTCCAAGTTTAACAAGTGTACAGACCGAAGTCTGTACACCTAAAGGAGGCGTGGCTAAACCCTTGGGGCGCCGGCCCCAGGTTGGGTGGCAAAAGTTACAGGTATTCTTATGCTTATGTCGTCGTCGTCGTTCAGGAATGCCGACGAATCATCATCGCGCGTGATTGATTCGCGCGCAGCACGCTGACGCCCGCGCGTTCACTTCAGTGGTTTATCCGCGCCGCCGCGGCGCGGGGACTGTATCGCGACGCGTTACGCGCGACGCGAGCGATCGCGGACGCGAAGACGCGGGCGAGCACCGAGGCGGAAGTGCGCGCGCAGTGCGACGCGGGGCGGGCGACGCTGGCGACGGATGACGCGCACGCGCACGCGCGGGCGATGAGCGAAGGGCGACGGATGGTGAAAGAGTTGCGTGAGATGATATACATGGCACGATGATGGCGGCGAGGGCGCGCGTGCGGGCGCTCGAGCGGTGGGCGCGCGAAGGGGAGATGTTTCGCGTGCGCGCGAGAGAGGTTGAGTTCGCGGCGACGGATTTCGGCGTGACGCTCGCGGCGTCGAGCGCAATAAAGAAGGCTACGCGCGTGGTGACGACGCCGTTGAAGTCTTGGGCCACGCGATCGAGCGCGTTTGCGTTGGACGTGGCGGGACGCGCGCTAGATGGGTTCGACGCGAAGGCCAAGCCGACAGTGGCGCTCGCGTTGCACGCGCTCAACGAACGACGACAGACGGGCGATGCTTCGTACGCGGCATCGATGCCGTCGGATATGGACTTAGTTGATAGCTGGAACGCCGCGCGCCTCGCAACGCTGCGAGGCACGGCGACGGCGACGGCTGCCGCGAATCGAGCGCGCTTTATCGAAGAAGCGCGCGCGACACTCGCCGCCACGTCGTTCGATGTGAGCCTTAGCGACGTGTCTTGGGCGCTATCGATGGTGTCTTCGCGCGCCGTGCGAAGCGAGGTGGTACCGTATGCGTTCGTTCCAGGGTGCGATTTGCTGGACCACGCGCCCGCGCCGAATTGCGCTTTTGGCCGCGACGACGCGTCTGGCGACGTCTTCTGCGTCGCTATTCGCGATATTTCCGGCGGTGAATCGCTCACGTTGAGCTACGGTGCGCTGTCGAACGATCGCTCGTTGCGCATGTACGGTTTTACCATGGATGGCAACCCAAACGACGTTCGCGTCATGGCGAACGGCGCGTGGACGGCGACGCTCGATCCAAAGACATCGCCGCCGCCCGCAGCGCTCGTCGATGCTTTAGACATTCTTCACGCCGAGCGCGCGTCGCTCGAACTCGACGATGCGGCAATGATGTTATTAGAAAACTCCCGCGACGCGTCGTGGGCGCAAAATGCCGCCGCGCTCCGTCGCGGACAATTAGATATTATAGACGCGCACATCGCCGCGTTGTAACCACTCGCCGGTGCTCACAATGCTCCACGCATAATCATAGCGCATCACACCGCACGCCGTAGCGTTTCGACTCGCACGCACGCTCGCACGATGCTCATCGAACTATTGAGCGATGATGAAGGTGCCTTGGATGCTGGCATCGGCGGCGGTGGTGATTGGATGTCAGCCTCGGCGTCCGCGTCCGCGTCCGCGTCATCATCGCCGCCGCCGCATCGTCATCGTCGCGTCATCGACGCCACCACCGCGCGCGATGAAATTGACGCCATTCGCGTCACGCTCAACCGCATTTACCGCGAGCAGGCCCAAAGTGCGCTCGCGGACGGGGCTGGATTTCCAGCCTTTGCGATGCGAACCACCGACGCGAGCGTCGAAATGTTCAATCGCGACGCGTCAGCCGGCGAACGACACGCGATAAAGGCGCGATGTTCGGCGCAGTTTGCGAAATACAATGCTGATGCACCGCGACGAGCGACGCCGGCGCATCGCGCGCGCGTTGAGGAGCTCATTGACATGGCTGACGAGGCGACGACGTTTGACGCGCGACGCGCCGTCTTCAAGGCGCTCGATGATTTGGAACGCGCGGGCGCGCCCGAGCGTCAGTTTTACCATGCCTTGGAGTTTTTACGCGGTGAACACGCGAAAGGGACACTAGCGCGACCGAGTTTAGTGAATAACTTGCGCGTGGTCGTTGCGGAAGAGATGATGATGGAGTTTGAAGGATTTTTGGCGCATCGAATGTCGCGGTTATGGCTCGCGATTACGGATGCCGTCAAGGCGGCTGCGGTGGACGACGACGACACGTTGAAGAAAGGTAAGAAGAAGACATCAAAGAATCAAAAGAAAAATCGAAAGTCAAAGAATAAGAGTAAGAAGATGCGATTGGACGAAAATGAAGACGAAGGCAAAGGCAAAAGAAACGCGTCGGCGTTGGTGTTGAGCGAGGATATGTACGACGCTATTCGAACGTTGCACGACGTCATCGACCAATTTACAGAGTTGCAGGGAATCAAACCGTTCTACTTTGACATTGTGATGGAAATTTCGATAGGTATTCGTTGCGGGGAGGTTGAAGGCATGCGTGAGGATGGTACGCTGATCGACATCGAGGATAAATTGGTCGATATCATGGAGCGATTGAACGACTTTGGAATGCAGACGACGGCATGATCGATAAAATGACGATGGAATACAACAAATGGAATATCAATGAACATGCAAGTGCTAAAATTCTGTGCTAAATCGGGTCGATATTATCGCTACGGCCTACGTTATTCATAATCGCTCGGGTCAAAACTGACGCAAGCGTCGTCGCCGTTGGATACTACGACTTGTTTATCGCCTGGCGCGTTGGCGCCATCGCCTCCTCCTTGTCCTTCGTCTTCTTCTCCATCCACGCCTAGGCCGTTATACTTCATCAATAATTTCGCTCTTTCAGCGCGAAGAAACATATCGCGCACTCGTTCCTCCGTCTCATTCTGCACGCGTACGATGGCGATGGGATTCGGATCGTCGTTGGCCCAACGCACGTTCAGCACCTCCTCCGCGGACGGCCAAAGCGTCTGGCCAGCCATGGCTTCCTTGGCAAACTCCGCCGATGCTCGAAATTTATACCGCACGAATGCAAATCGGCGATCAAACTTCACCGTGACGTCTTCGATGGGTCCCCATTCGCCAAATTGTTTCGTGATTTCTTCGTGCACCTTTGTCGCCCCCCAATTCGGATTCACCGCACCGCCAAAGTACATGTACAGCGTGCGACCGATGCGCATGTATGACCCAGTGCCTCCATTATCGTCTCGCTCGGTATGGTGCTTCGGGCGACCGAAAATATCCAACATCATGTGTGTCTTCGCGTCGTCAAACGCCGTCGGTAAACGGTGCAAATACTCGCACGAACTCCCACTCGTACAGCATCCTCTCGCGAAATGATAACACACCGCCGCTTTATCCGCATCAACGCGATCACCGAGCGTTATTCCAGCATCTAATATAGGCGCACACCGCGTCACCGCCGCCACCGCCGAATTATGCTCTCTCCCGACGACGCCGCCAGACGTCGCGTACTTCCCCCACCACACATTAAAATCCCCTTTCGCCGCATCCGAACGATGCCGAATGCGCGGACCATGCTCCGGATCGTATTGTATCCTCGCCTTGCGCGATTTTGACACGCGCTCACCCTCGGTGGTCCACATCTTCATCGAAAAATCCACGCCTTCGTCCGCGAGCTCATGCGCATCCGCATTCGCATCACCCTTTACCTCGCCGTCGTCTGCATTCTTAGCGCGTTTCGCGGGCGGTGGCGGCGGTCGCGCGCCCTTGTACACCTCAACGCCCTTCGCGCCGTCCGTCGACGCCTCGACCGCACGCACTGGCATCGCGCGACGCCGTGTGTCGACGCCCTCACATCCTCACAACGCGACGACGACATGTTGACATTCGTGGGCTCCAGCCAGTCCCCGGAGCTTCGCCCGCGCGGTCGCGCCGCGGGCGGCGCGGATGCGACGATGACGACGCCGTCGACGTCTGCGCCGTTCGCGGCGTCTCCACAAAGCGCGCGAAGCGATGAGCACCCCGGGGACGATGTTGGCGATGGGGACCGTTTGAATGCATTTTCAATGCGCCACGCGCCGCCGGCGTCGACGACGGCGGCGGCGGCGACACCGGCGGCGACGACGTACATCATCGATGGCGATGGGGAATCCTGGAACACGCAGAGCATCAGGCGCGCGACGCTGGTGCACGACGGCGTGTGCGCGATGCGGGTGAGAGACGCGCGGGCGAAGGAGCGGAGGATCGACGCGCGGGTGCGCGTGATGGTCGGCGCGGGCTCTGGCGACGGCGGCGGCGAGGGTAAAGATGTCGATGGTGATGGCGCGAATGATGGTGTTGCGTCGCGGACGTTGCGCGTGCACGTGTCGTGTGATGATGATCCGTTCTTTTATCACGCGATGGAGGTGCGGGAGGAGGATTACGCGCGGCTGCGCTCGGAACAGCGGCTCGTGGTTGATTTCGATGCGTTTCCACGCGCGTTGGTTGGATTATTGCGCGCATGCGATGGTGCGGGTGGGAATAAGGATGTGTATTGCATGTTGGAAAGCACAGAGGCGTCGTCGTCGGTGTTGTCGATTGTAGAGACGAACGCGTTTAACCAGTTTACGCACGTGGCGTTGAAATTTAAACCGGCGTCTGATCGAGCGGCGAAGCGTATTTTGGCTGGTTTGTTATTGGATGCGAAAGAACGCGAGCGTGAGCTACAAAGATTTGAAACGCTGTATCGCGAGTCGCAGGATGCGCTCGAGATCTCGCGATCAAAGTCGCTCGAGGTTCAAATGAAGTACGCTGAAGCGAGCGCTCGAGGCAAGCGAGAAATTTTGGACGAGCTTGAGCACGCGCGCGAACGATTTGAGCAAGAAAAGCGAGAGTTGCGCGCGCGCGTAGACGAAGCGTTAGCACAGAGGTCTGAATTAGAGCGCGAGAAGTTTGCGGCGCAGAACAAGGTGAGCGAACTCGGCACAAAGCTCGGATTGATTGAAGGCGAGCTGACGATTACCAAGCGCGAATTACAGCGCACGCGCGAGGACAACGCCGCGCTCGACGCTGAAGTGCACGAACGTGACAAGGCGCATAGCTCTCGCGCATTACGCGTCGAGTGGCTCGAAAAGCAGCTTGGCGATAAAGAAGAAGTCATTGCATTGTTGAAATCTCGCCTGGATGCCACGGAGGAGCACAAAGTAGCGCTCGCGGCGTCTTGGGAACAGGCGCGTCGAAGCGCAGCCAAGGCGGAAGAACGTCTCGCCGCGAGCGCGGTAGAGATCAACAAAGGTAACGCCATCATCGAGCAGCTCCAAAACGACCTGCGAACCACCAAAAGCAAAACCAAGATCCAAGCTGCGGTGATTCGTCGTCAAGAAAATCTGCTCGAGGAGCGCCAAACGACCATGAACGAATACGCCGGCGACAGCGCCGAACGCTCCATGGAAACCGCCGACTTACTCGACCAAGTCAAAACATTAAAAACCCGCGAAGCAGACTTGAGTGCGAAAATCGCCGAATCCCAAGCGTTACTCACGAGTAACCAACAAGTCATTCAATGGCTCAACCAACAGCTCACCGAAGCGTCGCTCAGCCGCGCGCCCGGCGCCGTCGCGCCGCTCCGCGCCAGCCCCCGCCAGCCCTCCACCCCGCCCTCCGCCGGTCGTCCTTCGACGTCCGCGACCGCGAGCGACGCCACCCAACCCCCGCTCATCGAATTCTCCCCTTTGTAATACCCACCCACGACGCGTGCGTCGTCTATCCTTCGCGTTCGCGTTCGTCGCCGCGTACGTACGCGCCAGGGGCACACCCGAATTTGAATTAAAATGACATTTCCAAATGTCGTCGTCGTCAGTACACGCCTCACATCGCGCACGCATCGCGCACGACGCGACACACACGTATACTACCACGAGTTCAGGTACGCGACGACGACGTTGACGCGACGACGACGTGAACGCGACGACGATTCGACGACGGGATCGGCGCGACGACGATGCTGTTGATGCCGTTGATGATGATGATGATGTCGTCGGGTGACGATGCGCGCGCACGCGATCGGCGACGTCGCGGTTGACGACGACGACGACGACCACCACCACGACGCGCGTCGGTATCGTCGCGCGCGGTCGCATCGACCGTGGTGCGCGCGTTGAGGCGTTGAGGCGATGTGCATTTTAAATGTCCGTTCAACGGCTCGTATGGCGGAGCGCGCGGGACGCGGGATGTTTTGGGGTGTTTTCGATGCGGTGTGGGGCGTGCGAATGGTGGTGTGGTGGTGTTAGTGTTGGTGTGTGTGTGTGTGTGTGCGCGCGCGCGTGACTGACGGTGATGTGTGCGTGATGACGTCGACGGACGCCGTCGCGGCGCGGCGAGCTCGCGCGCGCGCGCTGGGCTGACGTCGGGACGGCGGTCGACGACGTCTTTTTGTGTGTGTGTGTCGTAATCAGATCAAAAGCACGATGTTTGCTAAAGCTACCGCCAAGAAGGCGTTGTTGAAGATGGATTCTCCCCTCGCGCTCGTTGCGGGTGTTACCGTGGGTATTCTTGCCCTCGGTATCGTCGTGCAAATCTTGTTGATTGTCGCGAGCTTGTTCTCGTCGAAGAGCGGCGCGGCGCCGAGCAAGCGCGAGCGCAAGCCTTCGGCCAAGGCACTCGAAGCTGCGCCGGCGGCGCCGAAGAGAGCTGCACCGGCTAAGAAGACATCGTCTACCTCTAAGAAGGCGTCTACGCCGAAGAAGGCGTCTACGCCGAAGAAGACTGCGTCTAAAAAGGCATCCGCGCCGAAGAAGACCCCGTCCAAGTCGAGCATGGCGTCTCCTCGCAGAAGCTCGCGCACGCCCTCGAAGAAGACCCGATAAGCGCTCAGAAATTAGTTTATTTTCTTTTCGTGACGAGCGATAAGGTTGGATTATAGGGAAGAGTGAAAACGGTAGTGTGAGGTAGCAAATTGCACTCGAGCGAGCGCGAAAGATTTTAAAGCGCGCGACGCGTCAACGCGACGTACGCTCAAGCGCTTTAGTCATCTTATCATGACGTGCGGGTATCTAGACCCGAACGTTAGGCTAACTGTTTTATACATCAAATATCACCATCGTCGATTCATCATCACACACGCATGCGACTTGTCTCGAGCGCTCGAAACGAGAGGGACGCGTCTGTTTGCGAGAGGGACGCGTCTCGTTTTTCTACAGTCTGGTTTGAGATTGCAACATTTCTTCGACTACGTGCGTACGGTGTATAAATATATGAACACAGACATTACTGACGGAAAAGGTGTTCGTAATCCTTCGCGTTGAGTCCGAGCGTGGTCATGAGCGCGTTCCAACGTGGGGGTTCTTCATCAAATACGTATGTGAGCGGGAACGTCAACACGCCGCTGCCACCGATGGTGCGCATTTGCTTGACAGTTTCGTAAATACGAGACTTCGGCACCGTCACGGACACGGCGTAGAACGAGCCGGTGATACTGGTGCCATCCGCTTGCGGCGTGTACACCGGCGCAATCGTCGGTCCTTGCAAACCGCGCATGAGCGGACCGGCGCTGTTGAGCTTTTTCGCAACCTCCTCCGGGCTCGAACCGCGCACGTTCGCCGTCACCATGAACAAACCTTGCGCCCGCAAATGCGCCTCGAGACGTTCGAGGAGCTCGTGCACAATCTCCAACAACCCTTCGCGCTTCAACAACGCCTCTCTGGACGCAACCAAAACCCCTTGGCTGTCGAGCACGCGACCGCCTTCAATCTCCTTCAAGTTGTTCTCTCTGAGCGTCGTCCCGCTGCTCACCAAGTCGAGGATGCAGTCCGCGGCGCCCATCGCCGGTGCCGCTTCCAAAGCCCCATCCGCAGTGGAAATCTCCACGTGTTCAAAACCAATATCTTTAAAGAATTTATCCGCGACATTCGGGTACGCCGTCACCACGCGCAACGGACGAGCCGGACCCCACTTTGGGAGCGCCATCAACTCGCGCATGCTGTTAATCTCATCCCACGCTTGCGGAATGGCCACGGCGAGGTGGCAGCCACCAAATCCAAGAGCATCGTGCACGATGACTAAATCGTCATCACCGTACCCAATCTCGGCCAACATATCATACCCGACGATGCCGACGTCGATGTCGCCAGATAAAATTTTACGCACCACATCCGTCGCGCGTTGAAACCAAATCTCCATCCCAGGAACGCTCGGAATCTCCGCCGCGTACTGTCGCGGGTTTAACTTCTTCACCGGTAACTGACACGCGCTCAACAACGCTTGCGTGTCCTCCGCCATGCGACCCTTCGATGGGATCCCCATGCGGATCGAGTTGCGGCTTTCGATGGGTTTACGAAACGCTGCCGAGACGCAAAAAACAAAACGATACCCTCGTCAGTACGCGCGCTCTTCATCACACAAAACGCCCACGCGACGCATATCAATCACACCCACGCGCGTGACGTCTCACGCGAGCGCGACGACCAGACCACGCGCCGTGAGATCAATAATCAATCCACCCGTCGCGCGCTATCCGCCGGGACCCTCCGTCGCGCGCGCGAGGAATATCCCCGCACCCCACGCCCATCGCCTCGCCGAACGCAACCGCCCATTCGCCATCGCCTCCCCTCGCACGCGTACCTTGCTTTTGTCCATCCGTCGATCGAATGCTCGCCGTGATCATCGTCCGCGCGCGAAAAGCGCCGGTCGCGCGCGCGGGGCGTCGCCCAGCCTCCATCGCGCGCGCGCCGGCGTAGGATTGTCGCGCCGCGCTGCTCGACATCGGAGCGCTCGCGTGCATGGTGGATGATGATGATGCGGTGGTGGTGGTGAGTGCGTGCGGTGACGGCGGGCGAGAGCGGCGCGCGTCGGCGTGTGCGGCGCGGTCGACGGCGCGCGATCGCGGATAAGTGGCGCGACGTTTTGACCCCTTCATTGGGGTACAGAGATTCATTAGAGGGTTTACGTGATAGAGGGTTCGCGTGTGTAGTATGTGCCGTTTGTCCGAATGTGTGGGTTTATTGATTTTTGGCGCGAACGCGGTTGTTTTTTTTTCACTTGTTTGCGCACGATGGGTGGCTGTCGGTGTCGTCGGCGTCGCGGTGCGCCACTCGCGCGCGCGCGGTGCGGTGGAGTCGATAGATATGTATGCCAGTGAGAATCCTCACCGGTACGATGGTTTGCTCCGCAGTCGAGTGGAGGCGGCGAGGTATTGGAAGAATTTCAACTATGCGCACGTGCCGTGTTGGCTCGATTGCGACCCGGGGCACGACGATGCGTTTGCGATGTATGCCGCGGGGTGGGGGAATTGGCGGGATGACAATGGGGCGATCGTCGCGACGTTTGAGCTCATGGGCGTGAGCACGGTGGCTGGGAACCAGACGATTGAGAAGACGACGTATAACGCGGCGAGAGTGTTAAAGTGGCTCAACTTGGACGAAATTGTGCCTTTGATTGAGGGCGCGTCGAAGCCGCTGTTGCGAGAGGCGAAAGTGTGCGAAGAAATACACGGTGAATCTGGCCTCGATACGCGCGATGCGATTGACGCTCTTCCAGGCGTGAGCGACCGTGTTTTTCAGAACATGAAACAAAAGCACGCAGTCGTCGCCGTGGAAATCTTTGAAACGTGGAAAAAGTTGTACGAAATGGATGAGCGACTCGTAATCGTCGCGACCGGGCCGTTGACGAACATAGCAACGTTTTGTCTCACATATGGGCAGATCATTTCGCAAATAACGCATGGACAGAGCCATACCAAGGGGCCAAAGATTGTCTTTATGGGCGGCGCCATTGAAAAGGGAAACACCGGCTCGCGAGCCGAATTTAATATTCAGTGTGACCCGGAAGCGGCTAAGATTGTGCTTGAAAGTTTATTCGAGGTCATCATGGTACCGTTAGAGGTTACGCACACCGCTCTCGTCACTGCAGACGTTCTCCGGAGGCTTCAGAATGCCTCGATCGTTCGGGCATACAGAAAGCGGGTTGGCCAAATCACAGAGCTGCTTGACTTTTTCAAGATGACATACCAACGTGTATTCGGATTTCAACACCCGCCGTTGCACGATCCATGCGCTGTGTGGTGTGCGTTGACAGAGCACGTCGAAACACTCAAGCAGGATGCGTTCACTGGCGATATCGAACGCGTCGATGTCGAGTGTCTTAGCCAACTCACGTATGGACAAACCGTCCTTGATTGCTGGGGAACGAGCACAAAGCCTAAAAATGTCAAAGTCATGAAACGCATGAACGTAGAATGGTTCTGGAAGTTCATGTGCGGCGCCATACGAGAGCACAGCGAGCAGTGCGAGTCGTACCAATATTACCAATAAGAAAAGTGGGAAAAATTAGCAAAAATGGGCTTGTAAACGCACCAAACCCACGAGCGCGCGCCACACTAGCACGCACCTCGAGCCATTCCGCACGTACTCGCGTCCGCGCGAACACAAGCCGCGCGACACGTCTCTCGTGTGCACGTCAATCGCCAGCGTCGCGTGTGCCGACTCGTCATGCGAGCTGATGACGCCGCGGCTTCATCCAACGCGACCACCACCACCGAAGCGGCTCCGCGCCGCGTTCTTGTCGTCGGTGGCGGTCGCGTCGGCGCCTACCTCGCCCGCGCGTTTCGACAAGGTGACATCGAGCACGTGGTGCTAAAGATGTCGCAGCGCGCGGTGGAAGACCCGGCTGACGTGACGCGCGTGGCGGTGCGAGCCATCGCCGAGCACGCGGGCGCGCGCGCGGTGACGACGTACGATGATCTCGCCGCCACCGCCATCGCTGGCGAGGATGAGAAATACTTTGATTTTGTCTTCGTGTGCGTGAAAACGTATGCGCTGAAAGCGGTGAAGGAGGAGCTCGAGCGCGCTGGGGTAACGTACGGGCGCGTGGTGCTCGCGCACAACGGCGTCGTGCGACCGATGTTTGATGAGGCGAAAACCACGCGTGCGGTGATGCCGCAATCTTGGGACATAGTAGAAACTCCGGGCGTGGGTTGCGGGTACGATATTCACGTAAAGAACGAAGACAAGCCGTGGGTGATGCCGAATACGGCGAACGGTAGAGCGACGAGCGCGCTGTTGGCGAGGTGCGGCGTTCTAAGCGACGCCACGGATGAATTCGAATACTTGCTCATTCGCAAGTACTTCATCAATAGCGTGGCAAACTTGCTATCCATCGTCGGTGATTGCAATTGTGATGGACTGCTCACGCATCATCAGGCGCGAATGGACGCGTTGTACGATGAAATGTTGGAGATTTTGCGCGAGCCGCACGCCGCTGGCTATGCGCTCGCCCCGGATAATTTTCGTCAAGTCGTGTTTGACGGTCTAGCTAGCTACCGTGATCACTTTCCATCGACCAAACTCGATTTCGATGCTGGCGCAAAGCTCGAAATTGAGAGCTTGAATGGGTACGTGTGCGAATGCGCTCGCGCGCAAGGTCTCCCGTGCGACGAGCACGCGCGGCTCATCGACGAAGTCACCGCCCTCGTCGCCACTCGCGACGCTCGCGCACAAATCTAGATTGCATGTGCCATAACCAGCGTCATTGTTCTTAGCTTAATGCATCAAATAGCGCATCATAACGCGCCCGCGACATCCACGCGCCCGCGACGGTTAAACTCACCCGAGCGCGCTGACCCAAACACCACTTCGCGCCTCGCGCGCGCGCACATGCCGAACGCATCTCACCCCCCAAGCGTCGCTCGCATCATCGCATTCGTCCTCATCGGCGCCGGTGGTGGATTTTACCTTCAAAACTCTATTGAAACGCAATACAAAGAGCGACAGCTCGAAGCGTACGAAGCGTATTTGAAAAAATCCAAAGCTACGAAAAAGTAAACGACGCGTCGGCGCCGACCGAGCGATTATTTGCGTGCGGCGGTGCGAGTGCGTCGAAGAGCGGCGTGGCATGGATTGTCCCACGAATTCGCGGCGGCGCAGCGCGTCGTTTGAGTATGGTGTTGTTGAAAACTGCGCGTTGAATGAAGCGGTGCATTTAAATGGCTACGCGTTTACGTTTGACGCGTGTGCGATTCGTGGCGAGCGACCGTACATGGAGGATCGATGGTGCGCGGTATATGATGGCGCGAAGAATGCGATGGTGATGGCGGTGTACGATGGACACGGAGGAGCGGCGGTGAGCACGCACTTGAGTCAATATTTAGCGCGCGCGGTTTTGGAAGATGAGGCGCTGACGCGCGAACCGGCGCTGGCTTTGAAGCGTGCTTTTAAGCGTGTAGACGATGACGTGTGTAAGGCGAATCCTGGCAAAATGCGTGGGATGTATGGGAGCCCTGGGCCGGGATCGACGGCGATCATGGCTTTGATGATGCCGCCGAATATGTACATCGCGAATGTGGGAGATTCGCGCGCGACGGCGTTAAACGCGCGCGGTGAGGTCGTGTATGAATCGAGAGATCAGCGTCCAAATGTACCAGAAGAACGTGAGAGAATAGCCAAAGATGGCGGGTTCGTCAAGCGTGGGCGCGATGGGGTGTTGCGCACGGGAGGTATACTTGCAGTGTCTCGCGCGTTTGGCAACGCTGGAATTAAACAATTCGTCTCCGTTGAGCCAGAGGTCTCGGTGGTGAATTTAGACGGTGTTGACTCGCTCATTTTATGCTCCGATGGTTTGACGGATGTCATGGGAAGTAAGTTGGCGAGTGAAACAATGCGGGCGGCGCCAGTCGGAGTGGTTTCCACGTCGCCTTCGCCGGTGCGTACGAGACGAGTGGCTAATTCACTCGTCACACTCGCACGAGTGCGCCAAAGTAGAGATAACATTAGCGTAGTGGTGTGTCAGACGCGGAAGCTGACTGGCGCAATTGAATTTCCTGCGTTTTGCGAGACTCCTTGTTCGGAGTCGCCGCCGTTGGGTACGCCGGAAACAGTAAAATATCGTCCAGAGCTGTCGACGACGACTGAACCGGTGGATCCCATCAAGGTCACGCTTAATTTCAATTCGGAGAAGGCGCGAGTGATGTTGGAGGTGGAATTACCTCAGAGTGTTGAAATCGTAGATGGTCTGTCGTCACCCATTCCGAACGCATTGCGCGATAGCGTGCAAGCGATAACGCCAATCATTCACGCGTCGCACTGATGACAAACAACGTTGGTATGTAATGATAAGCTTATGCATGATTATTAGTCGCGTGCTACTACAATTTGCGTGTTCTAATAGTGTTGTGCTGTGCTCACGATGTAATCATGGCGTGCGTGTGTTTGTAGTGTGAGAAAGAATGTCTTTCTCAGGATGTCATCTTTGCCCGCGTCCTCTCGGCACGCTCCTCCGTCAAGACACCGATCGCGTTAAAGTACGCAAATCCAGCCAAGACGTAACAAACGGGTGCGAGCAACATTGCGTGCTGCAAATCGAACTCTTTTGCTAGGAACGCTACGCTGAGGGGACCGCAACCAGCGACGAGATTACGGACTGCGAGATGCGCGGCGGCGGCGACGGATGGAGAATCCGGCTTGGCATCTCGCGTCATCACCGCCGTGGGTGAACGGAAAATCTCCGCAGCTACCATACCAGGGAACAAAAACATTAACGACGTCTTATAGTCTTCAGCTAGAAGAGACGCGGCGAGCAAGGGGCCGGCAAGTACCGTCATGGCGGAGATGAACCACCTTTGCCCTTGCGGACTGCGCAGTTGCAATTTATCGCAAATCCATCCGCCCCCCAAGCCTCCGGTGACGCCAGCTATTGGAATGACAAAAGCAAGAAGGGGATCGTATTCTTGTGGAGACAACGCAAACGTGCGTTCATAAAACGCCGCTTGAAATGCAATCATGGACCACCCCGCAATGTCTGTCAAAGTCGCCGCGAGTGTGACGTCGCGAAATGCCTTGCTCTCAAAGCACGTGAGCAATGAGTCTAAAATTTCTCCTCGTCCTCTAGCCTTCAACGGAATGGACGTAAATTGTCCCTTGAGATTGCCTTGCGTAACAACAGCACGCGTAACCGACAATAACCGCTTGCCATCATCCTCCATATCTGATTCGTCAAACGAGCTGATGAGCGCCACCAACCCTTCGCTATCTATTGTGGTCGGCATGTCTTCAGCTACGAGTGGTGATTCCGCCGAAATCGCGCGCGAATCCGCTCGTAGTTTACGTCGCAGCGCTCTCGAACCCGTCCACTTACGACCTGGATCGGAAATCGTGAAAAAAATCAGAGGCGCAATGAGTATGCCCGGAACCGCGACCACGTCGTAAATGTTTTGCCACGTCAAACCAGTGGATAACATGGCGTCTGCGACAGAATTCTCAAGCACAGTGCCGACGTTTGGGGTCAAAACCACTGAATCAGCGGTAGTGTATAGAATTGTGTGCGCGCCGAGCGCGCCAATTTCTGTCAAGTACGTCAACGGCAGCGTAAGCGGCTCGTTGGAAAAAATGTGTTCTTCAGCCCCCGTGGGCACAGGGGCGCGCCCTACGAATGCCCCAGACGCAAAACTCACCGCTCGCCCCGCATGAATAGCTAAATTGTACACGCTCAACGCAAGAGCTTTATTGCGAGGGAAGAGTTCAGGAATCATACTAAACGCGACTGGATTTTGAGCGCCGTTGCCGACGGCGAACAACCCGCGCGAAAGTAACAAACCTGAATAATTCGTCGCGTGTGCCGTCAAAAACGTCGCCGCCGTCCAAATCACCGCCCCTGAAGCTAGTAAGTTTTTTCTATTCACCGTATCCGCCAACGCGCCGACAAAAGGAAGTAACAACGAGTACGTCACCGTAAACAACGTCGTCAACAACGCTCCTTGCCCATCGCTCAAGTGCAACTCCGAACTCATCGCCGGCAACAAACTCGGCAGCAAAAACCCAGTCGCCGAGGCGTGGCAATACGCCACCGTGAGTAACCCCAACGACCAAGCCGCGCGCTTCTCAGCCTCGTTACGAAACACCCGTCGCCCGCGCTCCGCCGCCGCCATTTGCTCTCCGTCGCACGGGAAATCCTCGGGAAACGCATCCAAACGCGAATCGTCGTACTCCGCACCCTCCACTTCACACACATCTCCATCATATGCCCTCAAATCAATCACGTCCATCGCAAGCGACGCCGTCGTCGTCATTGAATCCGACGCGTCCTTGTCCTCGGGTTCAACCGCTTCGTCGCCCCCCGCCGTCGTGTCCCTCGTCGTCTTCGGCTCGCTCACCGCGCGCGTCGTCGCTCGCCATCGATCGCGACCGTCCCCAGCGCGTCCTTCTCGCACCCACTCATCGCGCGCACCGCGCGCATCTCCACCGCGCGACGATGACGAACGCGCCGCTGACGCGTTCGAACGCGTCACCCTTGCGGTGACGACAATCGCCGCGCGCCCGCGCCCGCGCACGCCGTACGACGTCTGCGCGCGCGCGCTGAGACGCCGGCGGCGATCGACCGCGCCGGTGTCGCCCGCGAACGCGCGCGCGAGCATCATCGCGCGCCGTTCTGCGGTCGCGTCCGCGTGGGCGTTGGATTCTATCTGCACCGCGAACGCCTCGTGCACGTCATTCGACGACGCAGGCGCGCGATGGCGACGAGCGCGCGCGTGAGCTCGCGAGAGATGCGAGATATATTGTCATATGACTTGTTCCCGAAGATTAACGAGGATTTCGCGCAGCGCACGGCGGCGGGCGGGGTGATTTCCGTCGTGTCCTTGGTGTTCATGTTGACGCTCTTCGTGCAAACGACGATCGATTACGCGACGGTGAAGACGGCGTATGATTTAAAGGTTGATGAACAGTCGAATGGAGCGATGCGGATAAACTTGGATGTGACGCTGAGCGCGATGCACTGTAAGCAGGTGAGCTTGGATATCATGGATGTGAGCGGGGACGCGCGACTGGATGTTGAGGCGAGCGTGCGGAAGCAACGCGTGGGGTCGAATGGGCAAATTATAGTCGATTCTGCGGAAGACGCACGTGGAAGCGGTGTGGTGAAACGAGAACCGTTACCGGAAGGGTACTGTGGCGATTGCTACGGCGCTGGTTTGGAAGGGGAGTGCTGTAATGATTGTCAAACGTTGCGTCGGGTGTATCATCGACGCGGGTGGCAACTTCCGGATTTACGCAACGTCGAGCAGTGTCAGCGCGATGCGAACGATGCGGAGATGATGAATTTTGCAAGGGAGGGATGCCATATCAAAGGTTACTTGAACGTGAACAAAGTGGCTGGAAACTTTCACATTGCTCCTGGGAAGAGTGTGGAAAGTCGAGGGAACCACATTCACGATTTGAGCGCGTTCGACGGACTCGAGTCGTTCAACTTTTCGCACACGATTCATTCGATTTCGTTTGGTGATGAATTTCCGGGCGTGGTGAACCCGCTCGATGGCGTGAGTCGAGTCATGAACGCCTCCGCGGGCGTGTATCAATATCGCATGAATGTCGTGCCGGCGCGGTATCAATATTTAGGATTCAACGCGCGCGTGGTGGAAAGTAATGAATACACCGTGTCCGATCACTTTCGAGAATTTGATTGGCGCAAGCAACCCGCCTTGCCTGGTATTTTCTTCTTTTATGATTTATCGCCGCTACGCGTCGAGTATAGGGAAGAGCGCATGGGATTCTTCAAGTACATAGCCACGCTCTGCGCCGTCGTCGGTGGCGTCTTCGCCGTGTCCAATATCGTCGACGGCGCCGTGTATCAAGGCCAGCGCGCGTTCAAAGAAAAAGTCGATCTAGGTAAGCAAGGATAGAATATAATCGACACAGTAGCAATGCGAACGTGTGCGGAGAGACCATCATGTGTGATACGTACATTAAAAATTAGACGCAAACACTTCTACGCCTTTCACATCCGTCTTTAGTGCGAACACCGCACCAGCTAAAGCTTCTTGTTCTAAAACACTCGATACTTCCGAGCTCGCGTCGTACGAGCAGCTCGTGATGAATAAAGTTTTACCGTCTTCGCCACCAAACGCGAGTGACGTTGGACGAGAAACGGGCATGTCCACCGTCTCAATCAACTCTCCATGCGCGTCGAATCGCAACACGCAATGCCCGTCCCACACCGCTACCCAAACCGAACCATCCTCGGCAACGCACACGCCGTCAGGCGCGCCGACACCGTCACAGCCGCCGCCTACGACTGTGAAAATACGCTCGTCGCTTAACAATCCCGTCTGAACGTCAAACGCAAACGCCTTGACACATTTTGTGGGCGTATCGACGTAATACAACGTCTTATTATCGGGACTCCACGCAATGCCGTTGGAAATTGTCACCGGACCGACTTCATCAATCTTCTGCGACACGCCCACGGCTTTCAAACCATTCGCGCCGTACTTCCACGCTGCTTCCAAGCAAAACAACGCCGCCGTAGGGCGGTTGGCCTCATCGCGAGCGAACACGCCGCTTTCGGCATCCATCACGTACGCCGGACGCGGTCGAGGCATTTTCGTGCCAATCCACACCCGTCCCTTGGGGTCCACGGCGCCGTCGTTCGTGACGTGTCCCGCGAGCTCGCCCGTGGCGTCGAAGACGTCGCCGACGACATCCCCGAAACCATCGCCTTCGTCGCGCGCAAAGTCCACGCGAACCATCCGACCGCCCGTACGAGTGTCATCCACGCCCGTGGCGACCAAGTATCCACCCTTGGCGCTCTTCACGACGCACGACGCGCCGTGCGGCAGTTGTCTCGTGGACACGGCGGCGCTGGCGACGTCCAGGCGACACACCTCAGAGGTTTGAATGTCGACGAATACGAGCGAGTTCGTGGACGGGTCCCACAGCGGGGATTCCCCGAGCTTTGCGCGATAGTCGCCGCTCACGCACGCGACGTCGGGCATGGATGGCGAGGCGGAGTGTGAGGCTTCACGTTACACAACACTTTTTTACAAAACAAAAACGCGACGAGTCATTTACGCGACAGCCACGGCGCCGTGCGGCGGTCCATCGGGGTGGCACTTCTTGTGCAACGCCATGGCATCTTTAGCGCACTGTCGACCGAGTTTGGCGAGCTGTTTCATGCCGTCGATGACGGAAATGGCGCCACTCTTGATCGCATCCTTGATGTCGTCGTACGCTCGATGACACTTTTCCTCCAACGCGCGTTCTTGCGCGTCGCAATCATCAGGGTCATCGGGGTCGTCGCCTCCGTGGCGGTGCACGACGGTGCCCAGCTCTCCAACGCACTTGGCCAACTCGGTGACCGCGTCCACGGCGCACGCTTGCGCGAGCCTCGCCACTCGCGCCGCGCATTCCGCCGGCGCCTCATCGCCCGACGCGCACGCCTCGCGTGTCTTTGCAAACTTCCCCGCGCACGTCTCCGCGATTTTCGCAAACGTCGATTCGCACTCAACACTCATCGTATGACATTCATCAGCGATCGAATGCATGGTCTCCACGCACTGCGTCGCCGCCGTCGAAACGCGCGCCGCGGCATCCGCCGCCGACGTCGACCCGTCTTCAAAATCTCGCAGAATCGCGCGCACATCCTCTTCACAGCGCACGCCTTCGCGCGTCAGCCGCGCCACACACGACGTCACATCATCGCCGTCATCGCTCGCGCGCGGTGCGGCGGTATCGTACACGTCACGCGCGCGTAACGCCGCGAACGCATCGCCCAGCTCGACATTCACAATCGACGACGACGTGCCCACGTCGCGCCCCGCGACACCGACGCGCGCGCCGTGCGCGCCGGGCGCCGCACACGTCGCGCACACCATCGCGAACGCCACCGCGAGGCGACGCGCGCGTCCGCGAGCCGTCGCGCGCGTCGTCGAGGTCATCATCGGCGTCGTCATCTGACGGGTGCCCTCCGACGACGGTGTCGCCCGAAAGCGACGCCATCGACAGTCGAAAGCGACACTATGCGTTTCGATGAAAATTTTGATCGGCACGCGCATCGATGGATGATTTAGAATTGTGCGTTCACGCCAAAACCAAGCGTTTGGCCCGAAAGCGACGCCATCGACAGTCGAAAGCGACACTATGAGTTTCGACAAACGCATCCATCGATCGGAATATCGATGGATGGTTTAGAATTGTGCTTTGAGCACGCGACCGCGCGCGAATAAGATAACGTCGCTCGCGGCGCGCGCGGCATTCGTCGACGCGCGTCCGCGCTCGCGCCCGCGCTCGCCCGTCGCACACCTCGCACGCATGCTCGCACACGCATTCATCGCGCCCGCGGCGGTCGCCGCGGCGGCCCCCGCGCGCGCGAGCGCCGGACGCGCACCGGGACGACGGATGACGTCACGCGTGCGCTTTTCGCGCGTCGTCGTCGCGTCGTCGTCGTCGTCCGGTGAATCGAACGCCGACGCCGACGACGCGTTTGAAGATAAGTTATCCGCGTTGCGTGGGAAGCGTTCGAAGCGCGCGGCGAAGGATACTGGGGCGATGGAGACGACGACGACGACGGATGCCGGGGAGGCGCGCGCGCGACAGAGCCAGAGCCGAGCCAAGGGCGTGCGCGAGTTTACGCGCACGGATACCACGGAAGAAGCGCCCGATGCGAACTGGGGCGTGGAACAAGTGTTCTATGAAGGTCCGCCGGCGCGCGGTGAAGTCGTGACGAACGTGCTCATGTCGTGGACGTTGGTGTGGTTGCCGTTGACGATTCAAGCCGTCGGTCGCGCGTTGTGGCTCAAGTATAAGATTACGGATAAGCGCGTGAGCGTTATTTCCGAGTCTCCGTTGCGTAAAGAGCGCACGGATGTGCCTATTGATCAAATTGCGGATGTTGTTTCGGTAGGACGCGGCATTGGGCAATGGGGGGATATGGTGATTACATTGCGTAACGGGGAGAAGATTGAGTTGCGTTCGTTGCCGGATTTCAAGACGTGCGAAAAGGAGATCGCCGCGCGCATGTACAAGGAGAAGATTATCGATTTCTAAATCTACCTTACATCTGCTTGTTAATACCTACTAGTTCTATTCAACACACATACATACTGATGCTATGCTTCCACGAACTCACCGTCGTATACGAACGTCGCGCACGACGAGCCCGACGGGACGGGGGCGCGTTGGTCGTCCCACGCTCGAGCGTCTCGAGCGTACGAATCTCGAGCCATGCGCTCGTCGCGCACGACGCGTCGCGCGCCGAAGGCAAACATCGACGAAGCACGTCCGCTAAAACCGTCATCTTCGCGCGCGAATCGCTGAGGGAGCGCTCGCGCGCCGCTGGGCTTGTCCAACCACCAATTCACGAGCACCGTCACGCGTTGGCCGCGAAACGTCGAATCATCCGGCTCGCGCAATACGCCATGCCATCGATCACCCTTAAACACCATCAATCGATTCGCCACTGGAGCACACGCGGTAATTTCACCAGGCACAACCGGGTCCAACGCCCCCGGCTCGATTGCATCGCACGTTTGCGCGAAAACAACCGTCGGACCGCCGCCAGACGAGACGTACGTGACGCTCGCGACGACTGGGTACGCGCGTCTAGACGTCTCCCCGACCACGCGCACGTCGCAATCCGTGTGATACACCTTGGGCGGTTCGTCCCAGGCGACGTCTTGAATCCACCATTCGGCACCCGCGCATCGTTCGAGGTCTGTGTCGGAAGCGCGCGTATCGTCAGTCGCGTTCTACGGCGCTATAGCGCGCGCGAGCGCACGCACCGACGTAGTCACCAAACCAATCACTGCGCGCCAAGCTCGCGATGTACGCCTCGATGGCGTTTCGTGGCGACGACATCGTCGTCATCGGCATCCAGAACGAGCTCGTGAGCACCGCGCCGGCGTCGACATCATCGTCGACATCGTCGGTGCTCGCGTCGTAGCCCGCATCGACGGCGTCAATGTACCGGCGCACATCCTCGCACAGCGCATCGAACGCGCGCGCGCACAGCACGTCATCGAACGCCACCTCCATGCGCGCGCGGCGCTAAAGCTCGTTCGACTGCGCACGCTCGCGCGCGAATGCGTCGGCGTCGACGCGCGCGATGGCGTGCGCACCAATGCCACGCCGCACTCTCTCGCGCGCGGCATCGTCGACGCCACCGACGCGCGTCGACGCCGACGAGGAGGAGGAGGAGGACGACGACGACGACGACGACGACGACGCGCCTCGGCATCACGCGCGCATCGTCGTCGACCGCACGCGATGACGATCAAGGTGAAAACCGACGCGGAGAAGCGCTTGGAGCAAAAGTATGAGCTGTTGCGCAAAAAAAAAGAGGCGCGAGCGCAGCGCGAACGAGATAAGGCGGACGCTGAGCGGCGCGAGCGCGATGGTGCGGCGCCGAGCGATGGCGCGGCGGTCGTTGCGAGCGTCGGCGTCGCCGCCGTCGGCGGGGGTGGGATGAAGGCGAACATAGGGGTGAAGGCGACGCAGACGCGCGGGATCGCGCGCGAGCGACCAAAGGCGTTGGCGGCGGCGATGGCGGCGAAAACGGCGCAGGCGCAGACGGTGAAGGTTCCGAGTGCGGTTGTCGTTGAAGAACCCGTGGATCCGGCGATTGAGCGCGCTAAGGCAATTTTGGCGGGGACGCATAAGAAGAAGTTGCCGAGCGCCGCCGGAAAGGCGGCGAGCGAAGACGCCGGAGCTGGGACGGTTGTACAGCCGAGTGGGCCGCCGAAACTCGTGTTTACCATGGGTAAACGCGAGGTGAAGCCAAAGGTGGTGGCGGCGGTCATGGATGATGGGCCGATAGGGTACGCATCGACGGCGGATGCGCCGATTGGATACGCGTCGACAGAGGTGGCGGCGCCGGCGGAGGTCGTCGCGCCCGCGATGACTCCTGTCGCTGTCGCCCCAACGCCCGTGATTCCCGTCGTTCCTGAACCGGTAGAAGTGGTGAAAAAGGAGGTGAAACGTCCAGGGGTGTTGAAGCGGCCTGGGGTGCTCGTTCCAGTGATTTCAAATAAAAAAGCCAAGACTACGATGAGCGCTCCGACGCCGTTTCCCGAAGTCACGGATGGCGTCGGCGAACGCGCGGATAAGACTGGGCGCGAAGTCTTTGTCGGTGACCTTCCGGAGCAGTGTACGGTGGAGACATTGACGTTTGCTTTTTACCGTTTCGGTCGCGTCAATAGCTGTCGCATCATCGAACATCGTAACATTGGATTCGTGACGTTTGCCGAAGAACAATCCGCCGAAAAAGCCGTCAACGCTCATCTCGCCTATCTCACTGATCAACACAACGAACCCGTCGTCGTCGCCGGGCGCATCGTCGTCGTTGGTTTCACCGATCAAGTCGGCGGCGATGGCTCCAGGCCAGGAAGTAAGAGTCACAAGGAGGAAATTCGCCAACGCGCGTTGGAGGAGCTCGAACGCATTCGAGACGGCGAAATCGTAGAAGAGCCAGAGATCGTCCGTCGCGACATGATGGTGTACGACGACATCTAAAACCATAGCACGCGCGTCGTGCGAGCCATTCGCATGCGCATTAGAACGCCGCAATATACACATCACACGCATTGATTCGAGTTTCAAATGTACGACGCGGCGGCGGCCGCGTGGTCTGCAACGCACCCAACACCAAAAACGACACATCGCGACGCCGCGCGAGCTCGCCCGCGCGCGTTCACGGCGTTCACGACGTGAAATCCACAGCACAAGAATCGCGCACGCACGTCATGGACGAACGCACCGCGTTCGCGTCAACCGCGTCGACGTCCCGGTCGTTTGACGTCGAGGATGCTGGCGATCGCCTTCGCACAACGAACCGTTTCGCTGCGCTTCGCCGGCTCGTGCGCACGCCCGATTTCTGGGTGTGCTTTGTCATAGGCGTAGTCGCTACGCTGGGTGTGGTTGACCGCGCATCGCGCGCGTCGGTGGCGACGGCGGCGTGGGATGCGTCGACGACGACGTCGACGTCGTTTGGTGTTGACGACGGAGGCGCGGAGTTCGCGGCGCTTCGCGCGCGCGGTATCGAAGCCTCGCTCGGGCGACGTAAGGCGTTATCGGTCGCGGCGCTCGCAGAGTCTGCGCACGTGCAGGTGGGTAAGTCAAAAGTGGTGTTCTTAACCGTGTGCACGGGTAAGAAGTTGCCTCAGGTGTACGACTTGACGGCGAGTCTCAAGGATGTCGGCGTGCACAAATTCATCGTTGGGTGTACGGATAAGGCGTGCTTAGAGCCGCTCTTGGCGCTCGATGCGCCAGTGTTTGATGCTTCTGATAGTGAAGAGAAATTTGCGTATAAAGGGTCGGAGTCGACGATGCCTGAACACGCGAGCCGGTGGGCTCGATTGGCCGCCGCGCGCGAACTGCTCGAACGCGGCTACGTAGTCGTCGTTGCCGCGCCTACGGTTCGCTTTCGTCGTAATCCGTTGGATGTGCTCAATTCACTTTTGAAACACGACGCTCACGGCCCGACGGTGTTTGCAACGCGGGGATTGCACTCGTACAACATCACGGCGCGAGAAGCGGAGATTTGGACGGTCCCGGGCTCGTTGGCAAGCATCAAGGATGACTTTGCGATTTTCACCCCGGGCTCGCAATCTTTGATTCGCGCCATGTTCAACAACATCGAGCACGCGCCCGTGCCGGCAGAAGTGACCGCGCGATTCGCCGACAGCGCGCCTCCAGGCACCGCTGAGAAGCACTGGAAAGAGAATCCTTCATTTGTGATGAACTGGGTCCTGAACCGCGAAGGCGGATTAAAATGGCACGATCGCTCCGGCGCCGTCGTCGATGCGTCGCCTTTCGAGATAAAACCTCGCGAGGTATCGCTTGATCCAAAGTTCATCGCCGATGGTGATCTCGTGCGCGGCGATGTGCGGGAAGTTCGAGGGAAAACGGTTGGCCGCGGCGGGCTCGACGCCATCGACGTCGTCCTCCTCGACACCACAACCTCTCGCGCACATTGCAACAACGTCGACAGTGCGATCATGCGACAAACGTATATTGTTGCGTGCGATTTAGATGACGCCGCACTCGCCGGAAGACGCATAGAAGTCGATTCACAATGTATGGTTATGAAGGCGCTCGAATCCTCATCCGGCGCCGCGTCGCTCGGCTTGTTCAGAATTGAGAATCGCGGCGAAAGCCCAATCAGTCAGAGCCGCGGATATTTAGGTGCGTTAGAAGCGTGTCGTCTGTAACGCGCACGCTGCGTCGCCATTCGCGATCGCGCGCACGCTAGCTTGAAATGTTCAACGTAAAAACTTAGCCGCGTCCCGCGTTGCGTCGCCTCATTCGTAGCCTCGCGCACGCGCATGAACGCATCGCCATCGAATAAATCCATCGTCGACCACGCTGCCGACGACGAGTGCGCCGAGGACGAGCGCGAACCCAACGGTACGGACCGCGCGCGCGTATACGTTTGAGTTGAATGCGAACTCGAGGATCACCGTTGCGCTGAACGAAAACTTTAAACTGACGACGACGCGTGCGCGTATTGGCACAGATCTCGACCGCGAACACGCGAGCAGCGCGCGTTTTGACGGTACGAACCAATCCGTACGCGCGGATTGTGGGTTTTACGACGACTTTGAGGACGACGTTGAGGAGTCTGACGGGGTCGCGGCGCCGCTCGAAACCGCGACGAAGCGCGCACAGTAAGCGTTTGCGCGCGAGACCATGGGCGCCGATGACGACGTTGTGGATGACAAGTCGTTGTTGATCTTGCTCATCGAAACGAACCCAAAGTATTGGGCGTCGAGCGATGGTAAGGGCTCTGGGACGAGCGCGGCGCTCGGGTTGACGCACGTCTTACGCGCGACGACCATCTTCTTGAACAGTTTCTTTGCGTTGAATCAGCAAAATAGAGTAGCAGTGATTGCGGTACATGATGATGGGTGTCATTACTTGTACACGTCGCCGTTAGCCGGAGAAGTGAATGAAGAGGATGAAGACGCGGACGAAGACGCGCGTTGGACGAATAAAGTCGGCGGTTTGGATCCGTTGCAAATAGAAGCCGGGCCGACGATGTTGGCGCGATTAGGAGAATTAGCGGGCGATGATAGCAGTAAAAAGCGCAAGGGTAAGGGTTCGGTGGGTGATGAAGATGACGCCGCGATCATTGCTTCACCTTTTGCCGGTGCTTTGAGTTTGGCGTTGTGTTACAGCAACCGCGTACAGAGCTTAGAAGCGACGTCTGGTTTACGCGTCAAGCCGCGCATTCTGTGCTTACAAGGCTCACAGGATAGACCAACGGATTACATTTCTATGATGAATGCCATTTTCAGTGCGCAACGACAGTCAATCCCGATTGACACGTGCATGCTCGGTGACTATGATTCGCCCTTCATGCAACAAGCGGCGCACATCACCAAAGGCGCCTACGTCAAGCCCGTCAAAGGCGAAGGATTACTCCAATACCTTCTCTCCACCGCGAGCGTGGATTTACACAGCCGTAAATTCCTCAAACTTCCCGCCACGCGCGGAGTCGATTTCCGCGCCTCGTGCTTTTGCCACAAGCGCCCCATCGCGTCTGGCTTTGTATGCTCCGTCTGTCTCTCCATCTTTTGCGAGACTCGCGATGCGTGTGACACGTGCGGTGCTGATTTCACCGCCACCGCCGCGACGACATCATAGCTTTGTACATACGCACACATGTGAATTATCATTTTCATTATCGTCGACGCCGTCCAAAGTTTTGGTTTAAAACAAAAAACAGTTGAAAGGCACCACGAAACGTCAGACGCCATTCCTCGTCGCGTCGCGCGCGATTCACGCGTCGCTCGCGATTTGCACACCGCAACGTGCGCACACCTGCGCGTTCTACACCTCGCATAGTTTCGTCCGCGCTCGTCCGTCGTCGATACTGCGCGAAACATGTCGTCGAGCGCTGCCACGCACAGTCATCACACAGTTTTGAATCGCAATTCTTTTCTCACTCCACGGCGACGGTGCGGCGCGCCGGGACGCAACGGGACGCGCATTTGGTCATTGTCGTCATCATCGGCGTCGGCCGCGGCGTCGGCGACCACGACGTGGGGCGCGCCGATGTCGTTGCCGCTGAAGGATGTCAAGGAGGCGTTTGAGGAGATTGAAGTCGTTGACGACTCGCACCGAGCGCTTGTATTAGACGTCGCGTATCAAACCATCGATGTTGTGAGCTGGCAGCGCGCTGTCGTTTTATCCATGTTCGACAAGGTGGATGTGATTTCTTATTACGATGGACCGTTTGCGTTGAGCGCGAACGCAGCGTATTACGTTCCGGCGGTGATAAAGACGCGCGAGTACAATAAAAAGGCGACGCATAAGACGCCGAGGGTGAGTTTGCACCGAAAAAATATCTTCATTCGGGACGGGTTTCAGTGTCAATACTGTGGGACTTCTGATTCTTTAACCGTGGATCATGTTGTGCCACAGAGCCGTGGGGGAGATTGGTCGTGGAATAATTTGGTCACGAGTTGCGCAAAGTGTAACAACGCAAAGGGTGATCGGTTGTTGCACTCAATTCCGAACATGGCGTTGATGAAAACCCCAAAAGCACCAACAGTGGCAAATATGTGCTTGTACACAAAGCACGGTAAATTTGTAAATCCTCCAGAAGAATGGGTGGCGTATCTGCCCGAATACCAAATCCATCGAACGTCGCCGGCGAAAGGTAATCCAATTTTGGAGACCGACGTGGATGTAAAGGAGGCGAAAAAGACAAAGACGACGAAAGGATCAAAGACATCGAAAATTCACAAGTCGTCGATGACGAACAGTCGATGATTTCACGTCATAAATGTGTTCTTTGTGTACCAACTTTCCGCGCTTTCGTTGTCTGTACTGTATCTCGACGCGCTTACGCGCGCTCACGCACACACCACCTCCCTTGTTATAAAATTAATTCTATCTACGCGCTAAAATAAATCATGACTTGGTCGCCATTAATCGCTCGAGCCTAGCGGCTTCGTCTTTGACGTTCACCGTCACCGTGCGAATGTCTCCGCTCAGCTGGACCAACCCAGGCTTCGCGCCTCTCGGCTTACTCACTTGTCTACATCGCACCAGCGATACCGGTGCCTTACCAACCTGGTTCGCCTTACTATTGGCTGCTGCGAGTACCGCAGCGTCGATGATTGTCTCCTTTGGCACGTCCTCACCGGTGTAACGAATCACAACGTGCGACCCGGGACATCCCGCCGCGTGCATCCACCAATCCCGACTATCGCGACATTCCGGATCACAACTCACCGAATCATTATCACTCGACGTTCGTCCGACGCGTATATCAATCCCATCAATCGATACAAACGTCCAGTACGGCATGCGTGGCTTATCTGATCGAGGACCTTTAACTTTCTTCACGCGCGCCGGCCGCGTCGGCGGGGCGTCGCGCAACGCCAACGCCGCGGCTCTCGGGTACGCGTCCTCAATAAACGATGACGAATTCACGCTCTTACACCCCCGCAAAACATCATTAAGCGCATTAAGCGCGTCCAGATCCATCTTCAGCGCCTCGAGCTCGCTCGCGATAGAGTCGACGTCAGGACACGCCTCGAGCGCCGCCGCGTCGACGTCGGCGTTCGCGAGCAACGCGTCCACCGTCTCCCTGGCTACGCGCAGTTTCGTCGTCGTCTTACCCACTTTCTTCACCTGCCGCTCGATACGGCGTTGTGTTTCCTTTTTCAACCCATCCAGGTTGACGTCCGCGGCGTCGGGCAACGCACCGGCGATGGAACCGTCGTCAGCGTCGCCGTTCTCAGCGTCAAGGGCTCTCGTCGGGCGCACCACGCGGGACGACGCCGTGAGACGCGCCGCGCGCCGCGTTGCCCGCGTTGCCCGCGCCGACGCGCGTGCGAGTCGCGCGACGGTGCATGCGCGCGTAGACATCGTTCGCGGGCGACGCCGGGCGCGATGACGCGCGCCGTGAAGTGGAGCTGGGCGCGAGGACAAGATGGATAAAGCGCGCGAATGACAGCCATTACACACATCTACCCGACGAACCCGAAATACTCGGGATCGTTCTGAATCAACATCGTGCGATTGTTAAATCGTGCGGTGTCGTCGTCGCTGGCGCATTCGTCATCGAGGCTCGCCTCTGCGAGCGCGGCTCGAACGACCTCGGCTGACGGCGGCGCTCGCGGCTGCAACGCCTTGAGCGCGTCTTCAATCGTCGCGTACTGCGGAAGTGGGCGAATGCCGAGCATTTCTGGTCGACGTGGTTCTTTGTTTTCAATCAGCAGATCGGCATCGGCGCGCATGAGGGCGTAGATGATCATGTCGCGGACGTCCCCGGGGGCGTCTTCGACGACGCGGCGGCTGGCGCCGGCGATGACGTACGCGCGCGCGGATTTCGCGCCGTTCGCGCGGACGAATTCCACCACGCGCTTCGCATCATCTGATGAAACGTATGATGAATGTTCACCATGAATGAGCGCGAAGTGGCACGTGGTGCGCTTTAAGGCGTCCCATGCGTCGTCGATTGCGCCGCCAGAGTCAAAGTAAAACTCTGGATCCATCCTCCATCGCGCGCCTTGACCCGGGACGCATTCGAGCGCCGGTAGCGCGCACTTGCACACTTGCGTTATATTTCTATTCGGGGTGTCGGCGTTGAGCAGTGGCGACAACACGCTCAACACGGCGGTTTCGGGGCTACTGAAATGCGCGACTTGCGTCGGGAAGAAGGCGTACGCGCCGGCGGGCGCGAGCGGCGAGGATTCCACAAGCACCGTCGTCGCCACCAATCTCGGGTTCCTCTCCGCCATGGCGGTGGCGACTACGCCACCCATACCAAATCCCACGATGCCCACTGGGCGCACGTACAAATCGAGCTCGATGATGAATGACTCGATGTCATCCGTCATGTCGCGCGCCGAATACCGACGCTCCCGCGCGCGCGTCGAATCCCCGTGCCCACGCGCGTCAATCGCATACGCCGTGTACCCTCGATCCGCGAGCGCGCGCGCGAGACCGTAATACACCCCAGCGCATTCTCCAACGTCGTGTAAAATCAACACAACGCGCTTATCACTCCCGAACACTCGATACTGCAACCGCATGCCCGTCGCGACGTCGACGTACCGCGCCTTGCTCGCCGCCCGCAGTTCCTCCACGTGCGCCACCGCGCGCGACATCGCGCGCTCCAGCGCGCGCGGCTCGACGTCGGTGCCACCACCACCACCACCGCCACCACCGCGCCGACGATCGTCCGCGCCCATCGCCATCATCGCCCGCACGACCGCGCCCGACGCCGCCACCGCGTCCTCGCTCGACGCCACCCTCGCGCGCGCCGCGCCTCGCGCCGTCGACGCCGCCGCGTCGCGCGCATCCAGCGCGGCATCCAGCGCGGCGTCGATGTCCATCTCGCGCGCGGTGCGTCGGCGTGTCGCGCGCGCGCACGCGGTGCGTCGCGAACGACGTCGGTGTGGCTCAGTAACGCACTTTTGAGCGTTACGCGCCACGCGCACGACGGGTGTGGGGGGCGACATGAAACGTCACTGTGCGACGACGACGACGCGCGTCGTCGTAGGCGTCACCGTCGGCGGCGGCGGCAGCGACGCGCGTCCGGCGTCCAGCGCGTCTCGGTCGCGTCGCGGCGCGCGGTCTCGACGGGCGTCGACGACGCGCGGCGGCGCGCGGCGCGGAATCGCGCGCGCGCGCGTGGGGTGGCGGTTCGTGTCGTCAACGGGGTATTTTTAGTTGCGCGCCGCGAGAGAGACACGATGCCGCCGCGCGCGTCGTCGAGCGCGGTTGGGCGTCGACGGCGCGCGGTACGCGATGGGCGCGAGCGCGGTGGTGGTGTCGAGCGCGAGGCGCGCGGTGCGAGCGCGGAAGGGGCGGCGGCGGCGGCGCGCGCGCCGCGGGCGTTGACGCGGCGAGGGCGCGCGGAGGGCGTCGCCAGGTTGGCGAGGATGTCGACGGCGACGTCGAGCGTGTTCGGCGGCGGTGGTGTGGGTGGGGGTAGTGGTAAGTGTAGTGTGATGAGTGATAGTTATTGCGATACGTCGGATGTGGTGAGTATGGATTGCGGCGCGCGTGCAGCGCGCGCGGAGGGAACGAGACGGTTGAAAGCGGCGAGCGAAGTCGTCGCCGTCGTCGTCGAACGCGGCGGCGAGCGGTACGCGAGCGATACCACATTGATTGATATTGACAGTAGCATCGGTGATCAAGTCATACGTGTGCGTAACAAAGAGTATTCAATGAAACTTGAGACGAAGGAAACGGTGCGATTGCGAGCGAGTGAAGCGTGGACACAAACTTTGACTCCGTTGATGCTAAACGCGCACACGTTGACCGCGCGAGTGCTATCGCACGACAAGGCGACGCAGGTGGATGAATTTTGCAGCAGTGACGCAACACTTGTGGTCAAACCGTGCCCGCGCTTAGATGCTGCGCTGAAAGTGCGCGCCAAGGTGCTAACGACGATTGAGTCGGCGCTGAGAGAACGGGAACGAGCAGAGCATTGTTTGAAGTACCGAGCGCTGCGACCCATAGAACAAACGGGCGCTCTATTATTGCTAGAAACTCTCAAAAGTCACAACTATGCGCGTGGGTTAAATGTATCAAGCGTTAAGTTCAACCCATGCCGTACAGATATGTTTGTTGTCGCATATGGTGAGTTTAATTTCGATGCGGGAAACGCGGGGGCGCGGGGCGCGCTGGCGTTTTATTCACTTCGCTCTCGTGAACCCCTTTACGCCATGCGTTTTGATCACGGAGTGATGACTATTGATTGGAGCACAACGAGTCCCACACTACTCGCGATGGGGTGTTACGACGGCGAGATCGCCGTCATGAATTTACGCGACTTTGTCCGTGACACTGCTGAACATCCAGCACGCCGCGTAGAGCTGGAGCGACCAATCGCGAACGATAATCATCACACCGCCCCAGTTTGGGGTGTTCAATGGACACAAGCAGGACATAATGACACGATCGATACTAGTGACTTGAAGTTTGCGCAGGCGCTCGTCTCCACGTCAACAGACGGCAAAGTCAAGCGGTGGGATCGGGTTTGTGATAAATTACATCGCGGTGTGGACGTTTTAACCGTAGATTGGTCGCCTCAGCCATGCAATGGTAAAACTAATTCAATATCGTGCGATGGAGCTTTGATTCATCGCGAGGGAGTGATGTGCCTGGAGTTTTCAATGGATGCTAGATATTACGTGATTGGGACTCAAGATGGACAAATTTACAAATGTTCGTTAGCCTTCACGAATGAGTACTTGATGACGTACGCCAGGCATGTAGGGCCAATCTATTGCATCAAATGGAGCCCTTTTCATCCACATGTTTTTGCTACATGTTCGGCGGATTGGACGGTGAAAATATTTGTGGATGCTGCGTCGGAGGACTATTCCTTCATGACGATGAGCGATACTTCAAGTCGAATGCATTCTGCGCCGGTGCAGCCTGTGTTTGTTATAGAGCATAGTCAGCACCCTATTAATTCATTGGACTGGAGCCCTTGGTGCGCAACTGAGTTCGCCATTGTAACCGACGACGGGGCGCTTGAAATTTGGAACTTAGCAACGTCAGTGACTGTACCAAAAATCGTCGTTCAAGTGACGAATGATCATCAACCTGCAGTGACAGTTTCGTATGCTCGCGACGCACCAGTTATCATCGTAGGCTGCGCGAATGGTTCGGTGTCCGTGTTTAGAATCACCTGGCCGATCGATGAAGACGTTCACACTGGAGGTGAGCAGCGGCGTAGACTAGACGGTTGTTTAAAGTCAACGCGCGTTGCGTAAATTACACGCGCGTTGCGTAAATTACAATCCAAAAGTCATCGCTCGACACTAGTAATAAAACGGCATCACAATGGTACTAATAAGCTTCAAAATTCTGCATCGAATCAGCTAGTATCCGAGGTCTCGGCACCACGCTTCGTGACGATTTCATCGATGAGCCCAAACTCCAAGGCCTCCTCAGGTGACATAAATGTATCCCTTTCCAACGTCACGCCAACTTCATGATATTCCTTGTTTGTGTGCTGAACATATATTTCCGTTAATTTCGCGCGCACTTTTAATATTTCTTCGGCATGAATCGCAATATCGCTGGCTTGTCCCGCGGCACCACCCGACGGTTGATGCAGCATAATCCGCGAGTGCGGGAGACTTCTCCTCTGCCCGGGTGCGCCTGCGGCTAAAAGTAAGGACCCCATACTACTCGCCTGCCCAACACATAGGGTGTGTATCGCAGGCGAGACGTATTGCATCGTGTCGTATATACCCAGCCCCGCGGTGACGCTCCCTCCAGGAGAATTAATGTACATCCAAATCGGCTGCGTAGGCGATACCGACTCTAAAAACAACAGCTGTGCCACGGTAAGCGATGCGATGTCGTCCGTAATCGCGCCGTTGACGAACACAATGCGCTCTTTAAGTAAGCGAGAGTATATATCGAACACGCGTTCGCCTCTGTTTGTTGATTCCAAAACCATTGGGACGAGCGCGTAGGCGCGTGTCCCGGTGACAGTCGACGGAAACGAAGGCGCCGCATTTCTGAGGAACGCGCTGCCGTGATTTAAGGCCCGCGACAGGGCGTTCGTGCGGAGCATGGCGGCCGCACGCGTGCGTATGTGACGCGCGAATACGGGCGAAGGTAGTCGAAAACTCCTCATACGCGGAAAGACGCGTGACAGAGTAAGAGTCGGTACTGATGGAGGTGCGCGAGGACAGCGATACATCGCGCTGTTGTGTGAGGAATCATTTGTGTTGTTTGTTGTTATTAAAACTTAAGAGTACTCGCACTGCGGATTTAAATTATCAAAATTGTGGCGCGCGCGCAGAGCGCGACGGCGCCGAGTGCGAAGCTCAAACCGTGGCACCGTATGAACTTTTGACGAGCTTTGCGTTCAAGGCTGCGTCTGC
>Ga0181595_10000927_pt1 | contig 32642 bp, 28 predicted proteins | sample 041ome_7_FD_145604 | JGI IMG/M metagenome (GOLD analysis project Ga0181595, IMG submission 145604) | Coastal salt marsh microbial communities from the Groves Creek Marsh, Skidaway Island, Georgia - 041401AS metaG (spades assembly) | ecosystem: Environmental > Aquatic > Marine > Intertidal zone... | reverse complement strand
AAACACAGAGCAAGATACATTGGATTAAGATTAAACGAATATGATCTCAACCGTACAGCAGCCATCACCAATTTACATATTAGCATGGCCATGGCTGCTTAGTTTTTAAACTATATGGTGCTCTAGGTAATGATTAAACCGTAAAGTTACCCTGAAGAGTGTAACAAAATGTGAGGACACCCATGTCAGAATTCAAGGTACGTCAGTATCCTGCTTTTGCGGCAACAGATCTGGAAATAATCGATAAAAGCACCGTTTTTCAGGATTTTTTCCGGATTGAGCGCTGGCAACTGCGGCATAAATGTTTTGCCGGCGGCTGGAGTGAGGTGATGACCCGTGAAATTTTTGAGCGTGGTCAGGCGGTGGTGGTGCTGCCCTACAATGCCGGGACCGACGAAATTGTGTTAGTGGAGCAGTTCCGGGTCGGCGCTGTTAGTAGTGGCCAGAGTCCCTGGCTGCTGGAAGCTATTGCCGGTATGATTGAACCAGGACAAAGCCCGGAGCTGACGGCGAAACGGGAAGCGGTAGAAGAGGCCGGTATTGAACTGACAGAGCTGATGCCTATGTTACACTATTACTCCAGCCCGGGTGGCAGCACTGAACGGATCCAGCTATTTCTGGGGCGTTTAACCGCGCCGGTCGCGGAGGGGATCTTTGGTTTGAGTGCCGAGCATGAGGATATTAAAGTTCATGTCATGCCCAGAATGCAGGCTATGCAGCTGCTGGCTGAAGGTAAAATTGATAATGCCGCCACAGTAATTGCCTTGCAGTGGCTGGCGTTGCATCTGTCTGACGTGACAACACGCTGGGGAAGCTGATTGCTAAGAAAGTCGTATATACCCTACCTGCCGGATTTTTTGAGCTTGTGCGAGCGCAACTATACCGCTTTACACCGCTTACTGCCGGCTTTGTCAGAGGTCGGAACCCACAGTGATATTCAGTTTGGGATAGCCAGCCGTTACCGGCTAACTATTCTGGAGGTTGCACCCTTTACCACCCGGCTAAAGATTGCGCTACTGCAAGATGAGTCGTCGTCGTACCAGCCTGGCTTTTTTCAACCTGATTTTGACGTACAGTTGTATCACGATGCCCGCCTGGCGGAAGTGGTGCGGGTACAGCAGCAATGGCGTTTTTCGGCAGTCTATCCTTATCCGAATCCGACGATGTCTCAGCCGGACGAAAAACGGCAAATTAATTTGTTATTACGTGACTGGTTAAAACTCTGCGCCAAGGCGGGTTATCGAACCGAACCTGAGATGTTTCGTTAAGCATGAAATCTTTTGTTTTTCCGCATCAGCACAGCTATCGTGTAGTCCAGTTGACGGATTGCCATTTGCTGGCGCAGCCTGATGCCTGGTATCAGGGCTGTCAGCCCGCGCTGCATCTGCGGCAAATTATTGCGTTTTTGCAGTCTGACCGGCCTGACGCGGTAATTCTGACCGGGGATCTGACGCAGGATCACAGTGCCGCAAGTTATGCTTTGCTGGCAGAATTACTCAGCCCACTGCATTGCCCGGTATTTCTGGTGCCGGGTAACCATGATGATCTGCACTTGCTTACAGAACTCACGCAGCGCAGGCCTTTTGTCGCGGCCGAGAGCCTACTATTGGCTGATTGGCAGCTGTTTTTATTGGATAGCAAAGGACCGACGCCAGCCGGCAGCTTTCCGCAACCGAAACAACAGGCGCTACAACAGCAGTTTAGACAGAGTACGAGCACGCACTTTTGGCTGTTTATGCATCATCATCCGCAACCCTTAGCCTGTTTTATTGATCAATACGGCCTGACTGAACAACAGGCATTCTGGCAGTTACTGCAAGATGAACCCAGGGTCCGCGGCCTCAGTCATGGTCATGCTCATCTTGCTTATCAACGCCAGCAGCAGGGGATTCAACTGGTCGGCTGCCCTGCCAGCTCAGTGCAGTTTTTGGAAACGCCAGACTGGCAAACCGTCAATCAGGGGCCACAATGGTGTGAATGGCAATTTAGTGCTGGCGGTACCGTACGCTGGCAGTTTAAGAGGATTTAATGCTTTATTATTTTCATGGTTTTGCCAGCTCCAGTCAGTCGGAAAAAGCCCGCCTGACGGTGGATTATTTTTCAACTTTACCCGGGGTTCAGATTACTGCTCTGGATTTACCTTACACCCCGGATGCAGCAATGGCGGTATTGGCGCAACAAATCACTGCGCCGCCAACAGCCATTATTGGTAGTTCACTGGGTGGTTTTTTAGCGACGGTGTTAGCGGAGCACTATGGTTGCCGCGCCTGTTTAATTAACCCGGCAGTCGCGCCGCACAAAGTGCTGGCAGACTATATCGGTGACTATCATCATCCTGTCTTGCAGCAGCGTTACCAGGTACGGACCGAACATATGACGCAATTGGCCAGCCTGATGCCCTTGACGCTAAAGCGGCCAGAACAGTATTTTGTACTATTGCAAAGCGGCGATGAGGTGTTAGATTACCGCCATGCTCTGGAATATTATCAGGGCGCCCGTTTTGAGCTGGTTGAAGGCGGTGACCACAGCTTTGTTGGCTATCAGCAATACCTGGCAAAGATCGCAGAATTTTGTTTGCAACAGCCGTAAACAGGAAGCAACGATAACAATATGACTGAACAACTCTATAACGCCGAATCGATTGAGGTGTTAACCGGTTTAGAACCGGTACAACGCCGCCCAGGTATGTATACCGACACCACCCGACCTAACCATCTGGCGCAAGAAGTTATCGATAACAGTGTCGATGAAGCCCTGGCAGGGCATGCTGATCTGGTGCAGGTGATCCTGCACGATGACCAGTCGATCGAAGTCATTGATAACGGCCGTGGTATGCCGGTGGATATCCATCCGGAAGAGGGCGTCAGTGGCGTGGAGCTGATTATGTGCCGGCTACATGCCGGTGGTAAGTTCTCCAATAAAAATTATCAGTTCTCGGGTGGTTTACACGGCGTCGGGATCTCGGTGGTCAATGCGCTGTCCAGCCGGGTTGAAGTTAGTATCCGTCGTGATGGTAATGTTTATGAAATTGCCTTTGCTGATGGTCACAAAGTCTCTGAGTTGGCGATTACCGGCACTGTCGGTAAACGTAATACCGGTACCCGGGTGCGCTTCTGGCCGACAGCGTCCTATTTTGATTCCCCCAAATTTTCGGTCAGCCGCCTGTTGCATGTGTTAAAAGCCAAGGCCGTGCTATGCCCTGGGCTTACGGTTAAATTTGACGATAAGGTCAACCAGCAACAATACCAGTGGTGTTATCAGGCCGGGATCCGCGATTATCTGGCCGAAGCAGTGCAGCAATATCAGGCCTTGCCGGAGCACCCTTTCGTTGGCCAGTTTGCCGCCAGCACCGAAGCGGTGGAGTGGGCGCTGTTGTGGCTACCCGAAGGTGGTGAGCTGATCACGGAAAGCTACGTCAACCTGATCCCGACGGCGCAGGGTGGTACCCATGTCAATGGTCTGCGTCAGGGGCTGTTAGAAGCGATGCGCGAATTTTGCGAGTTCCGCAACCTATTACCGCGCGGCATTAAACTGTCACCGGAAGACTTATGGGACCGCTGTGCCTATGTGCTATCGCTGAAAATGCAGGATCCGCAATTTGCCGGTCAGACTAAAGAGCGCTTATCGTCGCGGCAGTCGGCTGCTTTTGTCGGCGGTATTGTCAAAGATGCCTTTAGTCTGTGGTTAAACGAGCATACCGATATCGCGCTGGCACTGGCGGATTTCTGTATCAACAATGCGCAGCGACGCTTAAAAGCGGCGAAAAAAGTCGTGCGTAAAAAAGTCACTTCTGGCCCGGCACTGCCGGGTAAACTGGCCGATTGTTCGGCCCAGGATCTGGCCCGTACTGAACTGTTTCTGGTGGAAGGGGATTCTGCCGGTGGTTCAGCCAAGCAGGCGCGTGACCGTGAATTTCAGGCGGTGATGCCTCTGCGCGGTAAAATCCTCAATACCTGGGAAGTCGAATCCTCGCAAATTTTAGCCTCGCAGGAAGTGCACGATATCTCCGTGGCTATAGGTATTGATCCGGATTCTGAGGATCTGTCGGCGCTACGTTACGGCAAGGTCTGTATCCTGGCGGATGCTGACTCCGATGGTTTGCATATTGCTACCTTATTGTGCGCGCTCTTTATGCGGCATTTCCGCCATCTGGTAGAGCAGGGACATGTATTTGTTGCGATGCCGCCGTTGTACCGGATCGATATCGGCAAAGATGTTTACTATGCGCTGGATGAAGAAGAGAAGAACGGTATTCTGGATCGGATCGAAGCGGAGAAAAAACGTGGCAAAGTCAATGTGCAGCGTTTTAAAGGTTTGGGCGAGATGAATCCGTTACAGCTAAGAGAGACCACCATGGATCCGAATACCCGTCGCCTGGTGCAGCTGACTATTGACGATGCGCCGCAAACACTGGAGCTGATGGATATGCTGCTGGCGAAAAAGCGCGCCCATGATCGTAAAGACTGGTTGGAACAAAAGGGTGATCGGGCAATCATTGCCTGACGGTTCGTGCACTTATGACCAGGTTTATCGCAAATTATGTCTGTCGCCCTGTATCGTCGTTGCTGCTCGCCGGCCTGTTACTGCTGAGCGCGCCGTTACTGGCTGAGCCGACACCACTCTGGTTGCAGCAACTTGCTGGTGAAAAACACCAGGCACCACAGCGGGTATTAACTCAGTTGCAGGAACAGCAAATGCAATTTCTGCAACTGAACGAGATGCAGCAAGCATACTGGTTGAACATTCAGGCCACCGCCTACAGTCATCTTGGTCGCTACCCTGAGCAACAGCAAGCGGCGCTGCAAGGGCTGGCGTTGTTAGATGATAAGCCTTCAGTGTTAAAAGCTGAGTTACTGTATGAATTGGGTTACGCCCGGGAAATGCAGCTGGCGCTCAATGAGGCCCTGAACTGGTATCAACAGGGGTTGGCGATAGCACAGCAACTAAATGAAACCAAGTTGCGTTTGCGTGGTGTGATTAACATCGCAGCAGTGGATTCATTGCAAGATCGTGACCAGCAAGCGTTACAGGCACTGAAACAAGCATATCAGGAAGCGCAGCAATTACAGGATAAGGAAATTTTAGCCGAGGTGAATGCCCAGCTTGGCCTGATGTATTCGGCGCTGGCGTTGGAGCAGGAAGCGCTGGATTTTCTGGAGCAGGCCTTAACCTTATATGACGAACTGGGCTGGCAGAAAAATAAGATCACCGTACTGTATAACCTGGCGCGGAATTACAGTGCGCTGAACAAAGCCGATCTGGCTTTGCAAAGTTTTGAGCGTATGCTGCAGTCAGCACAGGCTGAGCAAGACTTGCTAAGTATGTACTATGCATACAGCGGCTTGGCGATAACCAGCAATGAAATGGATCGGGCGCAAATCGCGTTACATTATATGGAAAAAGCCGAGGAGTATCTGGAGCTGATCCAATCGACCTATTATCTGGCTGGACATCATTTTGAAAAAGCGCTGATCTATCAAAAGTTACAGCAAAACTCTCTGGCACTGCAGCAATTGCAACTGGCTGAAGATTACATGCAACAGCAGGAAAAGCATGATGCCGGAAATATGCTGCTGGCATTAAAGCTGTTAAAAGCCGAATTACTGGCCGGGCAAGGTCAGTTTGAACGTGCCTATCAGCAGCTATACAGTTTTGTCGGCGATTATCAGCAACTACGCGACAAAGAAACCGAAGTTGAGCTGGCGAAAGTGCGGCTTGGCTTTGATAGCGAGCGCGAAGTTGCCCGGCAGAGCTTGTCCGAACAAACCGCCCAACTGGATAATTTAAAACAGCTCGAATCGGCGCATAGCCGGCAAATTCGCGGGTTATGGTTGGCGCTCATCGTCAGCAGTAGCTTGCTGTTTATTCTGTTTATCCAGCTGCGCCGGCAACGCCGGAAGACAACGACACAGGAATCGCAATGACCGAAACCATTATTACCGCAGACGGCACCGAACAGTTACCGCTTAGGCGTTTTACCGAAGACGCCTATCTGAACTATTCGATGTACGTCATTATGGACCGGGCCCTGCCACATATCGGTGATGGCTTAAAGCCGGTACAGCGCCGGATTATTTACGCCATGTCTGAGCTGGGCTTATCGCATCTGGCGAAATATAAAAAATCGGCCCGTACTGTCGGTGACGTGCTGGGTAAATATCACCCGCATGGTGACTCGGCCTGTTACGAAGCCATGGTGTTAATGGCGCAGCCGTTTTCATACCGCTATCCATTGGTGGATGGTCAGGGTAACTGGGGGGCGCCGGACGATCCGAAGTCGTTCGCGGCCATGCGTTATACCGAGGCTAAGCTGTCGCGCTTTAGTGAAGTGCTGTTATCGGAGCTGGGCTCAGGCACGACTGACTGGATCCCGAATTTTGACGGCACCATGGACGAACCTAAGGTGCTGCCATCACGCTTACCGCATATCTTACTGAATGGCACTACCGGTATTGCCGTGGGCATGGCGACCGATATTCCGCCGCACAACGCCCGCGAAGTGGCCAATGCCTGTGCTGCGCTGCTGGATAACCCTCAGGCCAGTGTCACCGACTTGCTGCAGTACGTAAAAGGCCCGGATTATCCGACTGATGCGGAAATCATTTCGTCAGCCGACGATATCGCAGCCGTGTATCAGACCGGCCGAGGCAGCATTAAGATGCGCGCCCTGTATCAGCAGGAAGACGGCGATATTGTGATCACAGCGCTGCCGCACCAGACCTCGGGCTCCAAGGTGCTGGAGCAGATCGCTGCGCAGATGCAGGCGAAAAAGCTGCCGATGGTATCGGATTTACGCGATGAGTCGGATCATGAAAACCCGACCCGTATCGTGATTGTGCCGCGCTCAAACCGGATTGATGTTGAGCAATTAATGCAGCATCTGTTTGCTACCACTGATCTGGAGAAAAGCTACCGGGTTAACCTGAATATCCTTGGTCTGGATCACCGGCCAAAGGTCCGCAATCTGGTGGAAATCCTTGGCGAATGGCTGACTTTCCGCCGCGATACGGTGCGCCGGCGCCTGCAATACCGGCTGGATAAGGTATTGGATCGCTTGCACGTATTAGAAGGTTTATTAATTGCCTTTCTGAATATTGATGACGTGATCCGGATTATCCGCACCTATGATGAACCCAAACCTGAGCTGGTCGCCTTTTTCGGCATTACTGAACGTCAGGCCGAAGCCATTCTGGAATTAAAACTGCGGCATCTGGCCAAGCTGGAAGAGATGAAGATCCGTGGTGAGCAGGATGAGCTGAGTAAAGAGCGGGACAAACTGCAGGCGATTTTAGGCTCCGAGAAAAAGCTGACCAAACTGATCCGGGATGAACTGCTGGCTGACGCTGAAAAATATGGTGATGAGCGCCGTAGCCCGATAGTACAACGCGAAGAAGCCAAAGCCTTAACCGAGAAAGAGCTGCTGCCCAGCGAAGCGGTGACAGTAGTACTGTCGGAAAAAGGTTGGGTACGCTGTGCCAAAGGCCATGATGTGGATGGTAATGCGCTCAGTTATAAAGCCGGTGATGCCTTTAAAGCGCTGGCTAAAGGCCGCTCTAACCAGCAGGCGGTATTTTTGGACTCTTCCGGTCGCAGCTTTGCCACTGAAGCCCATGAGTTGCCGTCAGCACGCGGTCAGGGCGAGCCGTTAAGCGGTCGCTTTACCATTGTCGCCGGTGAGAGTATTGAGCATGTGCTGCTGGGTGATGAGAAACAAAGCCTGCTGCTGGCTTCGGATGCCGGCTATGGTTTTGTCGCCGAATACAGTGATTTACTCAGTCGCAATAAAGCCGGTAAGGCGGTACTGAGTTTACCGGTTGGTGCTAAGGTGTTGCCGCCGGTGATTGTTGGCGATCCAGAGCATGATTTGCTGCTGTGTATCTCTAACGAAGGGCGGATGCTGTTGTTCCCGGTAAAAGAGTTACCGAAACTCAGTAAGGGCAAGGGTAATAAGCTGATGTCGATTCCGTCGGCTCGTGCCGCCAGCCGCGAAGAATATGTTACCCAGCTGGCGGTGGTGCCGGCAACCGGCAGTGTCACGCTGGTGGCGGGTAAGCGTAAACTCAGTCTGAAAATGGACGATCTGGTGCATTATCAGGGTGAGCGCGGCCGGCGTGGTAATAAACTGCCACGCGGCTTGCAGCGGATTGATGAAGTGATCGTTAACGGTAGCAGTGATCAAACCAGAGACGCCGAGCAATAAGTTATACTAGGCCCCTTGTTATTCTTTGACCTTGCAAGGGGCCTGTTTTGGTTGCCGTTGTTCGATTACTGCTGTTAGCGCTGTTTTTTATTGTCAGTACAGTCGCTGGCTTACTAATCTGTTTGCTGCGTCCGTTCCATCCCAATAATGTGTATTGGTTTAGCCTCTGGTATGGCAGTGTGTCCCGCATCCTCGGTATTGAGGTGGAAATCCGCCGCGATCCGGCGATCCAGGCCGGCGAGCCCTATGTCTTTGTCGCCAACCATCAGAATAATCTCGATCTTTTTACCTTAAGTGGTTCAGTGCTGCCGCGTACTGTGACCATTGGTAAAAAAAGCCTGAAATATATTCCGTTTTTTGGCCAGCTGTATTGGCTAAGCGGTAACTTCCTGATTGACCGTGATGATAAAACAAAAGCATTAAGCACTATGCTGGCGGCGGCCGAGCGGATTTCCAATCAAAAGATCTCGGTTTGGATGTTCCCGGAAGGCACCCGCAGCTATGGCCGGGGTTTACTGCCCTTTAAGATGGGCGCCTTTCATATCGCGCTGGAAGCCAAAGTCCCGCTGGTACCGGTCTGTATGAGCAGCACCCATCAACAGTTTAAGCTTAATCGCTGGAATAATGGTAAGGTGATTATTCAGATGCAGGCGCCGGTGGAACTTAGCAAAGAGCAGAATATCCGTCAGTTTGCCAAAGATCTGCGCAACCAGATGGCGGCGCAGATCAGCGCCCTTGATGCTGAGCTGGGTAACGACTACACTTCGCAGCAACAACCGCAATCAGAGTAATAACCCATGGAAAACTGGCAAGAATTTACTGAAGAAACTATCGCTGCCTTATTAGAAGATGGCAGCGATCCGGATGCGATGTACACCATTGAGCATCATTTTTATGACCAGGATTTTAATAAACTGGAAAAGCTGGCTGTTGAATTATTTAAGCTCGGCTATGAAGTGACTGACGCTGAAGAAGTGGAATTTGAAGACGGCGGCAGTGCCTGGGTATTTGATGCCATCCGTGAGCAATCCCTGGAAGCGGCCAGTATTACTGCTGATGCGATCAAGCTGGAAGCCTTAGCGAAAAAGCATCAGGTCGAGTATGACGGCTGGGGCACCTACTTTGAAGGCGATGAAGACGAAGAGTGGGATGAAGACGACGAGGAGTAATCCCGTCTGCTACCAACCAAAGCCGCTGTGTTAATGGCAGCGGCGCCGTTGTGATCACTCAGACCACTTAGACAAGGATAAGTTATGCCAACAGTTCGTTCCCTAAGCTTATTGTTAGTTCTGGTCTCTGTAGTGCTCAGTTCTGCCACATTTGCGGCGCAGGATCGCCGATAGCCCACTGATCGACCGCGATACCGGCTTTTCAGTTATTTTGTCCTGGAGCCGGTTTTTTTAACGCCAACAGTCTCCGGACCTTTGCTTTTTTGCTACTTTCGGTGTTGTATTAACAACACGCTCCCAAAAGCAAGGTGTGCTAATGAATGACGCAGCCGTTATGGCATGGTTAGCTGAAAAACAAGATCCGCGCGGTATCCAGCACTGGCAAAAGTTAGGTGCGGCAACCGCGGGGTTATACAGTTATGGCATCGGCCTGACTAAATTACGCCAATATGCAAAGCAGCTGGGGCGAAACCGCGCACTGGCGCAACAGCTATGGCAAAGCCAGTGCCACGAGGCGAAAGTACTGGCATTATTAATCGATGATCCGACGCAAATGAGTCGTGCGCAAGCCGAGCAACAGGTTGAGCAGGTTGGCGCAGGCATGCTGGCGCATGTCTTTGCATCGTGCGATGCGACGCTGGCGAAAGCCCCTTTTGTGATGGAGTTGGCAAATGACTGGCTGAGTAGTGAAGACCCGCTGCGTCGCGAATGCGGTTATGGCTTGCTATACGAAATTTCCAAGTTCAAACCCAAAAAAGCCCCGGACGACAGCTATTTTCTGAGCCAAATCGCCCGTATTGACCAGCAAATTGCACAGCAACCAGAACGGGTGCAGTTGGCGATGGCCACGGCCTTAATGGGTATCGGGAAACGCAACAAAGTGCTTAACCAGGCGGCTATAGCGGTGGCGCGTGCCGCAGGACCCATTGCCTTCACCTCTGCCAGTGGTAACTGTGAGCCCTTTGATGTGCTGAAACACCTGACGGCGGAACGCTTGCAACAACAACTGCAGTAACGGCAGCGGATTACAGGCTCCAACCTTGTTTAAAAGCGCTGGCCTGACGGCGGGAAATTTCGACCTTAAGATCGGCGTGTAGACTGACGTCAAAACCACCGCTAATCGCTGGCGTAATTTGCCGAATATACTGGGTATTGATAATCCAACTGCGGTTAGCGCGAAAAAAGGTCTCGGCGGGCAGTTTTTGTTCCAATGCGCTCAGATTGCGGTATATCAACGGTTTTCCTCCGGCAAAATAGACCCGGGTATAGTTGCCCTGAGCTTCAAAAGCATAAATATCGGCCAGGGTGACAAAGTAGCAGCGGTCACCGTCTTTTAAAAACACCTGACTTTGCAGCGTCATCTGCGGGCGTTGGCTGGGTGAAGGCACCTTTGCCAACGCAGCCTGTAAGCGGGGTAGCGTAACGGGCTTCAGCAGGTAGTCGGTGGCATGGTAATCAAAAGATTTTAGTGCATATTGATCAAAGGCGGTGACAAAGATCACATGCGGCAGTTGCCCTTGCTCAGCTAATTGCTCGAGCAGCTGAAAACCATTAGCGCCCGGCATATCGATATCCAACAACAGTAAATCCGGCTGCTGCTGGTTAAGCTGCTGCAACGCCTGAGCAACGTTCTCTGCTTCACCGACAATCTCTATTTGTGGGCAATGTTGTAACTGATTGCGCAGTTCCAGGCGTGCCAGACGGCTATCATCAACCAGCAGTACTTTCATTTGATAACTCCATCGGTAGCCGAATTTCGGTTATTACCTGCTGTGCCTGCTGGCTCAGCGTCAGACTGGCTTTGCCCTGATACAGCAAGGCCAGCCGTTGTCGGATATTCGCCAAGCCAACGCCGGTGCTGTCAGTAAGTTGTCGTAATTGCCCATCGTTGCTCACGGTTAGACAAAGTTGATCATCGACGATGCGGGCGCTGATCTCAATGCTACCACCAGCCGGTAAATGGCTGATGCCATGTTTGATGGCATTTTCAACACAGAGTTGCAGTAATAACCGCGGTACGGCCAGCGACAGGCAGTGTTCCGGGATCTGCTGCTGATAGCGCAGCCGTCGCTCAAACTGAATTGAGCACAGTGCCAGGTAGTGCTGAACCACCTCCAGCTCCTGTACTAAGGGCACTTTCACGCCAGCCTTGGGATCCAGATTGTAGCGCAACATATCCGCCAGGATACTTAACATGTCGCGGGCTTTTTCCGGATCTTCCAGGATCAGCGCGCGGATATTATTTAGCGCATTAAACAGAAAATGCGGTTGTAGCTGATTGAGCAAGGCATCGAGCTGAGAGGCTTGCAGTAAGGCGGTGGTTTGCCGCAGCTGTCGTACCTTAGTGATCGCGAAATACAGCGCTGACCAGAGTGACATCGCCAGCAGCATATTAAAAAAGTTGCCGCTAAAAATATGTTTAATAACAAACCAGCGCTGTGCGGCCGGTACGGGAAAGCTGTATTGCGTCAGACTTAACAAAAAGAACACCAGTAGCAGCAGGCAGGTCGCCACCGCGGCGACCAGGATGCTACCAAACATTAGGCTGGTCGCCTGACGCAATACGCCGGCCTGCTGCAGTTTGCGCCGGTAAAGGCTGCGCAGCAGATGCGAGCCCAGGCCGGTACTGCCGACCAGTACCGCGCCATACAGCAGCTCGGTAGCGACAAACACCGGTCTGTTATAGATCATCAGACTCATCAGGGCGTACAGCAGCCCCCAGCTACTGCATTGCAGTAGCGCGTAACTCGCTGGCCGGCTTAACGTCATGGCTGTTTATCCTGTGGTAAAAGGGTTGTAGCGGGCTTGGCCAACCAGTCGGCAAATAATGCCATGCCCTGTTCGGTAACGGGTAGCGCAATATTAGTCAGGATCACCAGCCCCTTTTGCTGTGTGGTATCGAACACGACCAGACTACTAAAGCCGGCGGTTTGGCCGGCATGCCAATGCCAACCCTTAGCGGTCAGCATCCAGCCGGGTGTCATGGCAGGTTGGTCGTTAAGCGGCAGTGGTGTCAGCCATAACTGCAGTAGCGGGTCGGTTTTGGCCGTGGCGAGGATGTGCTTAAGCATCCCCGCCATATCTTCAATACTGGCGACCACTGCGCCGGCACCGGCCAGGCTGTCAAACTGCCAGTTAGCAACCTGCTCACCGTTAATGGCATAACCGCGTGCCAGTTTCGGCAGGGCAGGGGGTGTACCGGCGTGAGCTGGCAGCGACAGCTGCACTTTGGCCGATGGCATCGCCAGTGGCCGGAATACACGCTGCTGCATCAGCTCCGCATAGGGCTGCTTTAACTCAGCGGCCAGCAGCCAACCCAGCAGACCATAGCCATAGTTGGAGTAGCCAAACTGGCGCTCAGTAAAGTCGGTTGTGGTTAGCGCGGTACGCAGCTCCTTATCGTGGTAGCGGGCATAAGGGTTACGTAAATCGTCCAGTGGTAAATTAGCCGGCAGTCTTGGCAAACCACTGCGGTGAGTCAGTAATTCAGCCAGGGTATATTGATGCGTTACCAGTTCGGGCATGGCGAACTGTTGTGCCAGTGGCCGGTCGAGGTGCAAGCGCCCTTGCTGCACCAGACTCAGCACCGCCAGCGCGGTAAGGGGTTTGGATACCGAGCCAATTTCAAATAAGGTCTGCCGGTCTACCGCTTGGCCAGCGGCTTGCTGTTGGGTATCGGCCAGACCATGCAATTGGTATTGCACCTGCTGACCGTCAATCAAGGCGATAGCAACACCGTGCTGGCCAAACTCCTGTTTCAGCCAGCCGGGTAACTGTTGTAACGTCAGTGGCTCAGTGGGTGTCAGGGCTTTTTTTTTAAATTAAGCGGCATGGCCCGGCCCTGAATAAAGGTGCCTTGCCATTCATCCTGTTGCCACTGCGCCTGATAGCTGGCATTAATCATTTTCGAACTGAAACTGAGCTGTTCAGCACTCATGCTGAATTGGTCAACCGGAATACCATAGCTTTGTTGTTTCGGGCTATCCAGAGTGACATGGTAGCCACCGGCGATAACAGCGACATTCAGCACCAGGGGTAAGCTGGCATTATTGCCAAGTGCTAATTCGCCTGCCCATTGTTGCTCCTGTGCCAGACGTTTCGTATCAGCATCGCTGAGCCGGGTTAGCGTGATGGGGATGGCGCGGCCCTGAGTAAAGACGCCGGTCAGTTGGTCACCGGCAAATTCCCCGCTAAAATTCGCACTTAATGCATCGGCGGCAAATTGCAACTTAGTGCCTTGCAACGTCATACTGCTGGGTAAAATGGGTTCTGAATGTTGATTCGGGCTATACAGTTCCAGCTGATAGCCCTGTTCTGCCGGGCTAAGTTTAACACCCAGCACTATGCCCACTTCCGGTGCCAGCTGTAACACGCCACGCCAGTTGCCGCTGTAATCCTCAGCCAGGCTGGCAAAGCTGGTCAATAACAGGCCGCTACTGATCAGAATTTTGTTCATGGTCGCTCCTCCTTTAAAGTGAGCTTACAGCCTACAGCAGCCGGCTACCCGTTGTTGCGGTTATATGACCAGCGGTTGCTCGGCAGGTTTGCCGGTAATATTGGCGGATTAATGGTACGCCGGTCGTGCTGTGTACCGGCGTTGGCGTTAAATTCAGACTTTGCTTCAGCCGCCGCCTAATCGATCCAATAAGCGGTTACGCAGCTGATCCTGCAGATTACCCATTTTGGCGCCGAGTAACGCTTCGAGTTTGGCTTCTATGGCTTTGCTTTCGGTTTCCTGCTGTTGTAACAGGCTCAGCCATTCTTGCTGACCGGCGAGTTGCTGCTGCAGGCGGCTATCCAGTTCACTGCGCAGCTGAGTTTGCAATTGCACGATTTTCTGTCTGGCTTCACCCAGCAAGGCATCGCCGAGCATCCGATCCAGCGAGGAGCGGATAGTGACTTGTGGATTCGAAATCAGCCCCTCCGCCAGCACATCCAACGGAATTTGGCCTTGCTGGTTTAGCAAGCCGACCAGCTGATCCAAATAGCGGTTACCGGTTTTGTCAAAGTTGGCATTTTTTAACAGTACCTTGGCTTGTTGTTTTAACTGATCATCAGTCAGTTGTAACGAGCCATTGGCACTAAATAGCCCGGCCAGCAGCGTCAAGGCAGTTTGCTCGCGGCCCAGCGTCAGGTTTTCCAGCGCCATGCCATCTAACTGCCAGCTCAGATTGGTGATCATCTGTTCTAAAATGGCGAAATCGCCATTCAGTTTGAAGGTATTAAGTTTAGGTAAGCCGGCAACATCCAGACTAAAACGGGTTGCCACATTATTAATCAGCTGGTGCTGGGTAGTGATATCCTGCATTTGAATGGTGCTTTCGGTACCGGCCAGCAGTAAGTGCACCCTGGCCTGTTTTACCCAAAAATCCGGATAAGGCTGGTTTGGATCCAGCGGTTTAGCCGGTGCCGGCTCGCCATCTTGTTGCAGATAGGGTTTCGCCAGTTGATACAGTGCTTCCAGTTTCTGAATTTCCCGTGCCCAGACATCGCCAAGTAAAATCTGAAAAATCGGTGCCAGGCCACCTTGCTGAATATTGGCCAGTTGCTGCAGTTGTTGCCAATCCTGATCCGCGGCAGAGCGTAGCGCCGTTACTGCGCTGCTCAGGCTGTCACGGCTTTGCAGCAGGCTTTGCTGCAGGTCACGCAATTTGTCGCGTTCGGCACGCAGCTGTTGTTGCAGCGCATTAAATTGCTGGGTTTTGGCGGCCAGTTCGCTGGCATCGCTGATCCGGCTCTCGGTTAAGGCTTTCACATTCGCCTGAAACTCTGCCAGCTGCTCCGCCGTAGGTAATTGTTGGCGTAATTCGGTAAATTTTTGCTTTTGTTGCTCGGCCAGTTGTTTTAATGCCGTACCTTGCTGCAGGGTTTGCAAATTTGCCCGCGCCAGAATGGCATCGGCGGTTGGGATCTCAACCTGCAGCAAGGACGCCAGATCAAGGGCGTTATCGTTGGCTGGCGGTACCCGATACACCTTACCGGGTTTGGTTCTTTTGCTGCCATAGGCCAGTTCGGAAACTTCCAGTTCCTCTACTACATAATAGCCTTTTAGTGCCGGCCAGGGGTCGACGCGGGCATAAGCATTACTAAAGCTGATACTGTTAAATTCTGGCTTGGCCGGATCGGTCAGTTGTACGTCAGAGAGGTTAACTGACACTGGCATTAAGCGCAGCGACACACTATCAATATTGACCTCGGCACCGGTCACCTGCTCCAGTTCACTGGTTAGCACGGTTTTGATAATGCTGTTGGCCAGTAAATACGCCACCACTAACAGGGTAAGCAGGCTTACCGGAATTAACCATAGTAACTTTTTCATTAGGCTGTCCTTATTGCTTAGCTTAGGGCGTGTTGACGTTTGCTGCTTGTTTTTGCAGCCAAACGTCAACACGCCCTTAGAGAAGTGTAGTGGAAATCATGATTACTTTCATTACTTTGGTGCTTAGGGTGGCAGAAGGTTCCGCCATGGCAGTTGCGACCAGCAGCAGCGCGCTGCGATAAAAGGCACTGTAATTCGTGCCGGCAGACAGTAAGCTAAAGTCAGCGAGTACGCTTAGTTAAAGAGAGGCAGTATGAGATTATGGGTATTGGGCTTGAGTCTGTGGTTAGTGGGGTGTGAGCCTGCGCCACCGTCTACGCCAACGACGAGTCGGGATTTAAGCTGGCTGGATGCACGTTCGGCGCAACAAGCGCTGGCGGCTGGCGAGGTCAGCAGTGAGCAGTTGGTGCAGTTTTACCTAAAGCAAATTGCCACGCATAACCAGCAAGGCCATCAATTACACGCTATCACTGATATTAACCCGGATGCGCTGGCGCTAGCCAAAGCCTTGGATCAGGAACGCGCGGCCGGTAAGATCCGCTCGCCACTCCATGGCCTGCCGGTGGTGTTAAAGGCCAATATTGCGACTGCTGATCAGATGCCAACAACCGCTGGCGCGCTCGCCCTGCAAGGACATTTAACCACGCGTGATGCTGAGTTGGTGCATCAGCTGCGGGACGCGGGGGCCGTGCTACTGGCGAAAACCAATTTGTCGGAATGGGCAAATTTCCGTGGCGAGAACTCGGCCAGTGGCTGGTCCGCCCTGGGCGGGCAAAGCCGTAATCCACACCTGCTAACCCACACGCCTTGTGGCTCCAGCTCTGGCTCTGGCGTTGCAGTGGCCGCTGATTTGGCGCTGTTAGCGGTGGGTACCGAGACCGATGGCTCGATTATTTGTCCTTCTGCAATCAATGGTATTGTCGGTATTAAGCCGACACGCGGTGCGGTATCAGGCGAGGGGATTATCCCAATTGCCAGCGCTCAGGATATTGCCGGGCCGATGACCCGGCGGGTCTATGACGCGGCTCTGTTACTGGAAGCGATGCTAACGCCGGAAGCGCGAAAGGCCATTCCTGCCTCACTCACTGCCGCTGCATTACAACCTGCCAGCGCAGGCAAAGTTTTACTGGTACGAGCTTATGATGACCGTGAAGCCTCGATAGCGCCCATGTTAGATAATACCGCCGCGGTACTCACTGCTGCCGGTTTTGAAGTGGTACAAACGCCGGAATGGCAGTTACCGTCTGACTTATATCAGGCTGAGTTTAGTGTATTGCTGTACGAATATGCCCGCGATCTGCAGCAGTGGCTAACTGACTATCAGGTGTCAGAGCAGGTCAATACGCTGCAAAAGATCGTTGCGTTTAACCGCGCGCAGGGCGAGCGGGCGCTGGCATTTTTTGGTCAGGAATATCTGGAGCAGGCGGCGGCGATCGATCTGGTTGCTGCTGAAGCCGACTATATTGCCGCGCTGACACAAAGCCGCGCTCTGGCTGAGGCCGCACTTAACCAGTATCTGCAGCAGGGTTTCTCGGCGATCATTTTGCCCTCCTATGGTCCGGCTTGGCCTATTGATCATGTCAACGGCGATCAGTTTAATTTCGGCACCTCGACGGCAGCTGCGGTAGCCGGTTATCCGTCTATTACCTTACCCGGTGGCTATAGCGGGGTGTTGCCGCTCGGCATTAGCCTGGTCGGTTTACCTTGGTCAGAGCCGGAGTTAATCCGCATCGCCGCCTTGCTGGAGCAGCAACTGGCCGCGTATCGGCGGCCTGGGTTTATCCCGGCGCTGCCAGCGGATAATGCGCAAGCTACACCGGCTCAGCCTGAGCCAACGCAGCCAGAATAGAACACGCGGTGGCGCTGACTGTGCCACCACAACAGGCGTTGTGTAATTGCTGCAGTGCCTGTTGCAGCCGTTGCAGCTCGGCACGCTGTTGCTCTATTTCCTGAACTTTTAACGCGACCTTGTCTTTAACATCAGCGCAGACCCAGGCACTTTTGTTATCTTCAATGGCCAGCAACTCGCGGATCTGCTGTAAGCTAAAGCCAATAGCCTTAGCACGCAGGATAAAACTTAAGCGTTGCACATCGCTCGTGCTGTACTGGCGATAGCCGGCGCCAGAGCGTGCAGCTGTTGCCAGTAAGCCCTGTTTTTCGTAAAAACGAATCGTATCTACTGTGACGTCAAATTGCTGAGCCAGTGCGCCAATTTTCATACCGGATACCTGAGTTACTAAAATTATTGCTGCGAAGGCGGTCTGTCACTACCGCCTGACAGTTTAAGTATAAGTCTGGAGTTATATTCAGAGTCAAGTCCGAAAAAAGCGTGTTAATACTGCTTGACTCTGGAGTTACTCCAGATTGCACAATACACTGGCTGAACTATCTGATGGAGTACTTGCCATGTCTGCAGCGAACCTGAAGGTGCTGATACCTGTTACCAAACTGACCTGTGCCGGCTGTGTGCGCCGCGCGACAACGGCACTTAGTGCTGTACCAGGCGTGCAGCAAGCCAATGTTAATCTGGCCAGTGGCAACGCCGAGTTAAGCCTGGAGGCCGCGACAGTACTGCCCCAGGTTGTGAGTGCGTTGGAGCAGGCTGGTTATCCGACCCGCACCGAAGCTTTACTGTTTAGTATCAGCGGTATGCATTGCGCGTCCTGTGTCAGCAAAATTGAGCAGGCTTTACGGCAGATCCCCGGCGTATTATCGGCGCAGGTGCAACTGGTCAATAGTCAGCTACAGCTTAGCCGTATCAGTGGGTTGGCACAGACCAGCGAGTTACTGGCAACGGTGCAGCGTCTGGGCTATCAGGCTAAGGTCGTGGATGAGCAGCACGCCGATCCCGAACAGGAGCAACAGGCGGCTCAACGTCGCTTAAAGCGTCAGTTTTGGCTGGCGCTGGCCTTAACACTGCCGGTGTTTGTGCTGGAGATGGGCGGGCATCTGCTACCGGCTTTTGCCGCGCTGTTACAGCGGGTATTACTGCCGGAGCACTCCGCCTTATTGCAATTTACGCTGACCACTTTGCTGCTGGCCTGGCCGGGGCGGGATTTTTTCCGCATTGGTTTGCCGAACTTGTGGCGCCGAAGTCCGGATATGAATTCTTTAGTGGCATTGGGTACCTTTGCGGCCTGGAGTTTTTCGACGCTGGTGACCTTTGCCCCTGAGCTAATCCCCCAGGTTAGCCGGCATCTGTATTTTGAATCAGCAGCGGTGATTATTACCCTGATCCTGCTTGGGCGTTATCTGGAAGGGCGGGCCCGGGGCCGCACCGGTGCTGCTATCCGCAAGTTACTGGGCTTAAAAGTCAGTCAGGTCAGAGTGCGGGTGAATGATAACTATCAGGATCTGCCGCTGGCGGACCTCAAGGTCGGCATGCAGTTTTTAGTGCGTCCGGGTGAGCGGATTGCTGCTGATGCACGGGTGATCAGCGGTGAATCCTGGGTCGATGAGTCGATGCTCACCGGCGAGCCGCAGCCGGTGGCAAAGCAGGCGGGTACTGTGGTCACCGGCGGTACGCTTAATGGAACTGCTGGTGCGCTGCTCTGTGAAGCTGAGGCCGTTGGCGAGCAAACGGTGCTGGCACAAATTGTCCGCCTGGTGCAACAGGCACAGAGTAGCCGGCTGCCCATTCAGGCGCTGGTCGATAAGGTTACCGCGGTATTTGTGCCGGTGGTACTGGTGATCGCGCTGCTAACGGCGCTGCTCTGGTTGTGGCTGGGCGGTGAGCAAGCCTTAACGCAGGCCCTGGTGAACGCGGTGGCCGTGCTGATTATTGCCTGCCCCTGTGCTATGGGGTTAGCCACACCGGTGTCGATTATGGTCGGTACCGGCCGCGCGGCTGAGTTGGGGATACTGTTTCGCCAGGGCGCGGCCTTGCAGCAATTGCAGCAAGTCAAGCTGGTGGCCTTTGATAAAACCGGTACCCTGACTCAGGGTAAGCTGGCGCTGACTGATATCATTGCGACGGCCGATCTAAGCGAACAGCAGGTATTAGCTCTCGTCGCCGCCCTAGAGCAGTTTGCCGAGCATCCGCTGGCGCAGGCGCTGGTCGCGGCCGCTCAGACGCAGCAGTTACCCTTTGCGGCAACGACGGAGTTTCAGGCCATTAATGGTCAGGGCGTTACAGCTTTGGTTGACGGTAAACGTTATTATCTGGGGAATCTGCGGCTGCTGGCTGAGCAGCTGCCGGCACTGTTCCCGGCAGCGGAACTACCGAATGCCAGCCAACAGCAGCAGCAGCAGTTAACGGCGGCTGGCAAAACGGTAATTTTCTTAGCGGATACTGAGCGGTTGTTGGCGATGATAGCGCTGGCCGATCAGCTGCGACCGGAAAGTCAGGCGGCGGTGCAAGCCTTGCAGCAATCCGGCTTGACGGTGGTGATGGTGACCGGTGATCAGCTGGCAACGGCAAAGGCAGTGGCAAAACAGCTAGGGATTAGCGAGGTGCGGGCGGGGGTATTACCCGAGGGTAAGCAACAATTAGTGGAGCAGCTAAAGCAGCAGTATGGCAAGGTGGCTTTTGTTGGTGATGGTATTAACGACGCGCCGGCGCTGGCCGCCGCCGATGTCGGCATCGCCATTGGTACCGGCACCGATGTGGCGATAGAAGCGGCCGATGTGGTGTTGCAGCGCAGTGATGTAGGAAGCGTATCGCAGGCACTGCAGTTAAGTGCCGCTGTGATGCGCAATATCCGGCAAAACCTGTTTTGGGCCTTTGCCTACAACGTGCTGCTGATCCCAGTGGCAGCCGGTGTACTGTATCCGTTTACCGGCACCTTGCTGGCACCGGGGCTGGCGGCTGGCGCTATGGCATTAAGCAGTATCTTTGTACTGAGTAATGCTTTGCGGCTGCAGCGCTTTCGGTAGGACTATGCAGCGATGCTGATTTTGACATTAAGCTATGAACGGCGTATCTTAGCGCCCTAACTTAAGAGTAAAACCAGACTATGTTGACGCTGCTGCTAAAACGACAAAAACTGTGGACAGTGCCGCTGATCATCAGCCTGGTATTGTCCTGGTGTTTGCTGTTTTGTCAGAATATGGCACAGGCGGCAGAACTGCCCTCAACAGCGTCGCATAGCGAACATCTGTCACTTTGTCATAGTAAGCTGGCGCAGCTTACTGTTACCGATACTCAGCTGGTGCTGGCGGAAGCACCTTGCAGCGGCTGTGAACAACTGGCCGCAGGCAGAGATCCGCTGCAACTGGCCAGTTGCGCCATCCTGGTCAGCTGGCAATCGGCATACCAATCCGCATTGTTGCCTGATGGCGACAAGAGCAAGCCCTACTGGACACAACCGCCGCCACAGCATGGCCCACCGCTTTACTTACGTAAAAACCTTCTGCTGATTTAAGCCTGTACCTGATATGCCTGGTAGTCGCAGCACGCTGTGACTGAGTCTGTTTTTTTTGTATAGGGTGTTTTATGTTTCAGGTAGCTCAAAATAATGGCCGGGGGCAATGGCGGGCCTTCAGTACGCATGGTATTACGCCGCTGGCGATGACTGCCCTGGTGATCGGCTTATCCGTAGCAAGTTTGCCGTTGTTGGCGCAAAACCATGGCCATGCCCATGCGGGGGCAGCGGGTTCAGCTGTTAGCCCGGCGCAGGATCCGCTGGCGAAATTACAGCCGGCACAGGAATATACCTGCTCCATGCATCCATAAATCCGTTTTAGCGATCCGAATGAGCGCTGCCCAATCTGTGGTATGGCACTGATCCCGGTTGCTGCCGAAGAGAGTCATACCGCAAACGGGGAGCAGGTCGAACTGCGCTTAAGCCCCAGAGCCGCCGCCCTGTTGCAAACCGCAGTGATGCCGGTACGGCAAGCTGCCAGCAGCCAACACCTTAGTCTACCCGGTACCTTAGTTGTCGATCAAAGCCGGGTGCAAACCATCAGCGCCTGGACCAGCGGTCGCATCGAACAGGCTTATGTTAACCGCACGGCGCAGCAGGTGCAGGCCGGTGAGCCGATGCTGGAAATTTTTAGCCCTGAGCTGATTGTGATCCAGCAGGAGCTACTGCAGGCCAAGCAGTTGTCGGCGCGCAGCAGTTTACCTGCTGGCAGTACCCTGGACGGAGCACGGCGTCGCTTACGTTTATTGGGGGTGCCCTCAGCGCAAATTGAGCAGATCCTGCAGCGTGAGCAATTACAGGATACGGTGACAGTCAGTGCACCGGTCAGCGGTATTGTCACTGAAAAATTCGTTAATCAGGGCGCTTACGTCAGCACCGGCCAGCCATTATTTACCGTACTGGCGCTGGATAAGTTATGGCTGGAGTTAGCCGCATTTGAATCCCAATTACCCTTACTCCAGGTCGGACAGCAGGTAGAGGTGAGTGTGAAAGCCTTACCTGGTGAAACGCTGAGTGGCCGCATTGAACTGATTGAGCCCGAGCTGAATATCGCCAATCGTAACGCCAGGGTGCGGGTGTTGTTGGCAAACCCGGATGGTAGATTAAAACCCGGTATGCTGGCACAGGCCAGTATTCAGGCTGAGGTGAAAGCCAGCTTATTGGTGCCGGCATCAGCGGTACTTTTTACCGGCAAGCAGTCACTGGTTTATGTCCAGCCAGATCCGGCAGAGCCGCGGTATGAACCGCGTCAGGTCGAGCTTGGCCTGCGTCTGGGGGAAGAGTATCAGTTGCTCTCTGGCGTCACTGCGGGCGAGTTAGTGGTGACGCAGGGCGCGTTCCGGCTGGATAGCGAACTGCAAATCCGCGGCCTGCCCAGTATGTTAAATCCAGCTGTTGCTGCTACACAGCATGCAACCGCTACGGCGTCCCATACTCACAGCGCGCCGCAAGTCGCTGCGACACCAGCGCCAAACCCGGATGGCTTTGTGGTGCCGGCGGAGGCACAAAGCGTGTTGCTGCAGGCTTATGCGCAAGCTTACGAGGCGTTGGTGGCTGACGATCTGGCAGGCTGGCAGCAGGCGACTTTGTCGCTGCAGCAAGCGGTGGCGGCGGTTGACTGGTCTGAGCGGTTCCCCAGAGTGCTTAGCGCGCTAAATGCCGGTGCCGGCGAAATTATGGACGTCACTGAAATTGCACAAGCCAGGGCACTGTTCTACCGGCATAACCTGGGTTTATTGCGGTTTGCTGAGTTGGGCGTACTGGCTGATGGCTGGTATGAAGCCTATTGCCCGATGGCTCGCGATGGCGAAGGGGCCAGTTGGTTACAGCGCGAGGCTGAGCTACGCAACCCCTATTTTGGCGCCATGATGTTGCGCTGTGGCGATATTGTGCGCCGTTTTGGGGCGGAGGGCTAACACATGACGACACCCTTGCAACCTGGAGCGGGCCAAACGGAGAACCAGCAGGGTTTCGGCCGTTTTATGGCGCTGTTATTACAGCAAAAGTTATTGGTGTTCTTAGTCTCGGCCATCTTGCTGGTGGTTGGCATTGGCGTGGCACCCTTTGGCTGGCAGCATCAGCTGCCACTTAAGCCGGTGGCGGTGGATGCTATCCCTAATCTGGGTGAAAACCAGCAAATTGTATTTGCCGATTGGCCGGGCCGTTCGCCGCAGGATGTGGAAGATCAGCTGACCTATCCACTCAGTAGCGCTCTGATGGGCGTGCCGGGGGTGAAAGATGTGCGCTCCCTGTCGATGTTTGGCTTTAGCAGCATAGCGCTGATTTTTGAGGACAATATCGAGTTTTACTGGGCCAGATCGCGCATTCTGGAAAAGCTGGCCAGTTTACCGGCTGATACCTTGCCGCCTGGTGTACAACCGGCGCTGGGGCAGGATGCGACCGGCCTGGGGCAAATTTTCTGGTATACGCTGGAAGGGCAGGATCCGCAGGGAAAGCCTGCTGGCGGCTGGCGTTTAGATGAACTGCGAGCTATTCAAGACTGGTATTTACGCAGTGGTTTGCTCACGGCCGAAGGCATTAGTGAAGTGGCGGCGATTGGCGGCTATCAGCGGGAGTATCAGATAGAAGTCGACGCAAACTTGCTGCGGCTTTTTGAGGTGACACTGGAACAGGTTACGGCAGCGGTGATGGCGGCGAACCTGGATGTCAGCGCCGGCAGCCGTGAGCTAAATGGCGTTGAATATCTGATCCGCGGCCAGGGCTTTGTCAAACAGCTGGCCGAACTGGAACAGGCGGTCGTCAGGCTAGGGCCGGACAATGTGCCGATCCGGGTACAGGATGTGGCTAAGGTCAACTTTGGTCCAGCGTCGCGACGTGGCGCGTTAGATGTTGCCGGTGCCGAAGCAGTGGGGGCAGTGGTCACCGTACGCGAGGGCTATAATCCCAGACAGGCGATTGCCAATCTGCAAACCCGCATCAGTGAGCTGCGGGCCGGTTTACCGGCAAAAGCTGTCATTAACTGGGCCGATACCAGCTTAGCGCAGGTCAGTAACTTCGCTGCAGAACAACAATTGCCGCTGCCCGGCGCACAGTTTACTGAGCAAAGCGATAGTGTACAGCACGCCTGGCGCAACTGGTTACAGCAACATCCACAGCAGAGTTGGCCGCAGTGGTTAAGCTTAAGTAAAGTGGAACTCGTGCCGTTTTATGATCGTTCGTTACTGATTGATGAAACGGTCGCGACTCTTGAAACGACGCTGGCGTTACAGATTTTACTGACCACCCTGGTTGTACTGGTGGTGCTGTGGCAGTTCAGAGCGGCACTGGCGGTGAGTTTAATGCTGCCCGTGACCGTGCTGGTCAGCTTTATCATGATGCGTTACTTTCAGGTGGAGGCGAATATTGTCGCCTTAGCCGGGATCGCGATTGCCATTGGTACCATTGTCGATCTGGGCATTATCTTTACCGAGAATCTGTTGCAGCAACGGCAAGCTGCGTTGCAGCAGGGGCTGCGTTTTAATGCGGCTTTAGCGATCCAACAAACCGGGCGCGAACTCGGGCCGGCGCTGCTTACCGCCATCAGTACGACCGTGATTAGCTTTTTGCCAGTCTTTGCTATGAGCGGCGCTGAGGGTAAATTATTTGGTCCTCTGGCCTATACCAAAACCTTTGTGCTGTTGGCCGCGGTGTTACTGGCGGTAACCTTGCTGCCTGTCGTGTTGTACTGGCTGTTTGCCGCACACCCGGCGCGGCTACGCGCGCTGTTAGCGCAAAAATGCCATGGCCTGATCCCACAGCGTCTGCAAGGCATACCCACTATGCTGCTACGCCGTGCCCATGGCGTGTTAATGCTAGTGCTCTTGTTGACGGTATTGATTTGGCTATCCCAGCTCTGGCTGCCACTGGGGCCGGGGGCTGGCTTCTGGCAAAATCTGTTGCTGGTAAGTGGCTTGTTATTATTGGTATTAGCGGCCTTTTGGTTATTCTGGCGGTTATATTTGCCGCTGTTGCGGTTATTCCTGCGTTTTAAACTGCCATTTTTGCTGTTGCCACTATTGGTGGTGTTAACCGGACTTTCGATCTGGCTGGGGGCGGTACGGGTGATCCCGGGGCTTAGCACCGAAAGTCACTTGGCACACCGTTTCCCGGGATTAAGCCGGGAGTTTATGCCGGCGCTGGATGAGGGGGCCTTTTTACTGATGCCGACGGTCATGCCGCATGCCGCTATCAGTGAAGCGCTAAGTATTTTGCAGCAGCAGGATCAGGCGATTGCTACTATCCCGGAAGTGAAAACGGTGGTGGGTAAAATTGGCCGTGCCGATAGTGCGCTGGATCCGGCGCCGTTATCGATGATGGAAACGCTGATCCAATATCACAGCGAATATAAAACTGACGCACGGGGCAAGCGGCTGTATTTTAAATATGACCGGCAAACTGACAGCTTTATGCGTGATAGCGATGGCGAGCTGATCATTGATCCGCGCGGCCGACCCTACCGGCAGTGGCGTGAGCATATTAAAAGTCCGGATGATATCTGGCAGGAAATTGTGCAAGCGGCGCAGTTGCCCGGCGTAACCTCGGCACCTAAGCTGCAGCCGATCGAAACCCGTTTACTGATGCTGCAAACCGGCATGCGCGCGGCGATGGGTATTAAGCTACAGGCACCGGATTTAGCCACGCTGGAGCAGATTGCACTGGCGTTTGAGGCGGCATTGCGCGATGCCCCGGCCATTTCGCCACTCACCGTAAATGCCGAACGGGTGGTGGGCCAGCCGTATTTAATTGTCACGCCCAATCGGCAGCAAATCGCGCGGCATGGTTTAAGTATGCAACAAGTGCAGCAAAGCTTAAGTACTGCCCTGGCCGGTATGGATGCCGGTCGCACCATCGAGGGGCGCGAGCGGTATCCGATCCGGGTGCGTTATCAACGCGAGCAACGCGATAGTCTGGAGGCGATAGCACAAGTACTGGTGGCGACGCCAGCCGGCTATAGTGTGCCGTTAATTGAACTGGCAGAGATACGCTACGAGCGCGGCCCACAGATGATCCGCTCGGAAAATAACTTTTTAACCGCCTACATTACCTTTGGCGCAGAGCGTGGTATCGCCGATGTCGAAGCGGTAGCGCAGGTAGAGGCTTATTTGCAACAACTGCTTAGCCAGGGCGAGCTGACATTGCCGGCTGGCGTCAGTTATCAGTTTGCCGGCAGTTACCAGCAACAGCAAAGCGCTGCGGCTACACTAAGCTGGTTGGTGCCGCTGGCGCTGACCTTGGTGTTTATGTTGCTGTATTTACAGTTTAAGCAGGTCAGTACCGCGCTGATGATTTTCAGCAGCATTGCCATTGCCTGGGCTGGTGGTTTTATCGCGTTGGATGCGTTCGCACAACCGGACTTTTTAAACAGCCAGTGGTTTGGCGCCAATCTGCGTGAGCTGTTTAATCTGCAAAGTTATAACCTGAGTATCGCGGTCTGGGTCGGATTTTTAGCTTTATTTGGTATTGCTGTCGACGATGGTATCGTAATGGCGACTTACCTGAAACAGCACTTTGCCGAACGGCCAGCACGCAGCCGTGCTGAAGTGCGCGAGTTAGTGTGTACGGCGGCAGCCAAACGCATTCGCCCCTGTTTAATGACCTCCGCTACTACGATACTGGCACTATTACCGGTGCTCAGCTCCACTGGCCGCGGTGCTGATCTGATGATCCCAATGGCAATACCGACACTCGGCGGCATGCTGTTTGTGCTACTGAGCGTCTTTATGGTGCCGGTGCTCTATGCTGCCCGGGAGGAGTGGCGCTTGCGCTAGGATTTGGCAAAGTGCGAATCAGATACTGTGGTTTGCAGTTTATTACCGCCTGTGTCAGAATAAAGGTATATCCCAATTGGATATACCTTTTGTGTGTTGCGTTTCAAGATGGAGGTGCTTATGGAAGCCGCCGTATTTAAAAGTAACAAAAGCCAGGCTATCCGTTTACCTAAGGCAGTTGCATTGCCTGATGATGTTTCCCGGGTTGAAGTCGTGGTGCTGGGCCGTTCCCGCTTAATTACGCCGGCCGGTGAAAGCTGGCAGAGCTGGTTTGATGGTCCGACAGTCAGTGAAGACTTTATGCAACAGCGTGAGCAACCTGCAGAGCAAGAACGGGAGGCTTTTAAGTGATCAGGTATTTGCTGGATACCAATATCTGCATTTATACGATCAATAATAAGCCTACCGTGGTACGTGAGTATTTTATCAGGCATCAGAATCAGTTAAGCATTAGCAGCATAACCCTGATGGAATTGATTTATGGTGCCGAAAAGTCAGCTGCGCCAGAGAAAAATCTTGAAGTACTGGAGGGTTTTGTCGCCCGATTGCGGGTGTTACCCTATGATAACGCTGCTGCTGAGCACACAGGGCAATTGCGCGCCGAGCTTGCGAAACTAGGGCAGCCAATAGGTCCTTATGATCAAATGATTGCTGGTCACGCCCGTAGTCTGGGGTTGATAGTGGTAACCAATAACCTAAGAGAGTTTAGCCGGGTGCCAGGGTTACGCACAGTTGATTGGACGCAAACTACGCCATAGCAAGCCGCTACAGCGCCGGTCTGTCTTGCAAGGATTGCTGCAAGGACACAGCCGGCGTCGAACGGGATTGGTCAACCTAACGTCAGTGAGTAAGTTGTCAACTTAGCTCTAGCGCTATTCAGTTGCTAATTGCTGCAACAGCCAGTCACGTAGTGCCGCAGTATTGTTAATATTGCCTTGATAGTACCATTTGTCCGCAGGGAAATAGGCTTGATTGTGACCGCGGGGTCTATTGCGGTAAACCTTTTGCGGAATTGACAGGCGACCAAGTTTACTGGGTAGTTCAACAGTGCGGATATCCATATAAACAGTGTCAGCAAAGGTAGGTTGACCGGCATGAATAGCACCAAGCGGCAGGAGTATATCTGCAAAATCAAGGCAGGCACTCGCGCAATCGGCATCGGTAAGCAAAACGACCCGTGCAGATGTAAGCGATGGACTGGTTTCCGCCTTGATGTCAGTTGTTGCTACGGAAATGCTTTGAGGCACTAACTCATTGCCAGAATGTTCGGTCATTCTGCTCGCTAAGTCTCTAAATGCATGAGTAACGTCAGCTTCTTGGCCAAATTGCTCAGCCATTTTAGTGACAACAGTGTCAACTCCTTGCTTTCGAATAATAAAACCAGGCCATTGCACAAGTGTGCGTTGATGTTTAAATGAAAGGTCTAGATGGCCGTCAGCGAAGCCTGCAATATACTTGCGCTGTATATTTATTAATCCATCTAAATCGATTACTGCTTCGATGCTGTCTACGGCTTGACGATAACCGTTTTCCAGCCACTGATTAAACTCCGGATTTTGTTGATCAATAATGCCTGGATGGTTGTCTTTCAGATTTTGGTAAATAAAATCAAGGTCTGCTTTAGCCAGCTGTTGCCATGGCGAATGAGCAGCATCTAGTGGAGATGAGACGGCAAGGCAAACAAAGAATGCAATTTTCTTCATTATAATCAGAGTGTAAGTTTATCAATTACAGCAATGTAACATGATATATTTGGCTTTGCTACATGGCAGGTGAGGGAGATATCTGAGCTAGTTTGTCTGGCAACAGCTTGTCAAGCAAATACCAATGCGATTGGAAATATTGAAAGACATCACAATACCCTGTTAAAGGCTATTGTGATGCCAAATATCAACTAAGTTATTGGTGGTAACTGATATGCTGATGGAAACGCACGGTTAAATCATCGCGCTCTGGTTGCAGATTTACCGCTTTAGCAAAGCGGCGCAGCGCGCTTTCTACTTCATTCATAAAGCGGCCATAACCCATATCGGTTTGATCGTCTGGCGTGGCGAAAATGATCAGCTGCATCATTTCTACCAGCTTATCGCCCTGCAGATCGCTGACCAGCTGGCCTTGTTTGGCGCTGGGGTCAAAACCAATCATCTGTAACTCTGTGCCCTGGCTGCTTTTATCAAACTGGCTATTGCGGACCAAGGGTAACAAACCATTTGCCAGCACGGCCAGATGCTGCAGTTTTTCTTGCTGACAGGCCAAGACAAAGTGATCGGCGATATGCTGATATAGCGGCAGATAGGGGCTGCTACTGTGTAGATCCAGCTTTACCTGCTCTTTTAGCCGCCGGCTTAGCGGTAAATTGACAATTACATAAGTCAGGGCGCTATGGGCCGGCAGTTCGGTTTGCCGGGCTTTATAGCGGGCATCGATAGAGCGCAGTTTATAGCCGTAACTTTCTTTACTGCCTTTGGCTTTGGCGAATAAATCATAGGTCAGATGCTGGTGATCACGAATCTTGATTTTCAGCTCTGCCAATGCCAGGCGGTTACGCAGCTCAGTCAGTAATGTCGTCACCTGCTGATGAAAGGCTGCGGCATTAGAGCGCAGTGGCTGCTCGGTTGCCAGAAACAACAAGCTAATTTTCCGCGCCCGCACTTTGGCATCATAGAAGCTATGCTGGGCTTCATGGTAGCTGGGGTTATAGAAAAACAGAATTTGCTCGGCGGTTTGCAGCACATAGGCTTCCTGGTGAAAGCGCACTACCGGTGTTTTACCGTTCGCAATCAGGTGCACATTGCGCAGGCCAAACTGATCGGCCAATTCAAACAGCTTTTGGCTGAGTGCCTGATACAGTGCCAGATAAGGGGCCTCTGTGCTGCTTGCCGGGTAGCGGGCCACTAACTCATCTGATAAAGCAAACTCAGCCAGCAGATATTGATTATCGCGGGCCGAGGCGGGTAGATAAACCTTATGTTGCGAACTGACGGGCATAACCTGACTCCTGACCAGACTAAAATTGCGGCAATTGTAGCAAAATGGCTGTGTTGTTGTAACGTATATTTAAAAGTTTATGTCGGTATTCAACGGGTGCAGCCCCCAGGTTTAGTAATAATAAATATCTGCTAGAATAAACAGTTAGAATACTGCTGTTATTGGAATCTGCGATGTCTGTTACTTTACTGATCGATTATTGGTTAATTGCCATCACCGCGCTCTTTGTGGTGGTAAATCCGTTAACCACCGCTTTTATTTTTGTGTCACTGTTGCCAAATGCTAACGCTGCGCAGAGAGCCCGTGCAGCCAAGCGTTCGACACTGGTATCGGCGGGCATTTTCCTGCTGTTTGGTCTGCTAGGTAGCTTTATCTTTAAAGTTTTTGGCATCACGCTGGAGGCCTTCCGGATTGCCGGTGGTCTGATTTTATTTGGTATTGCAATGAGCATGATGCAAAAAGGTCTGGATGATGGCGAGGAAGCCACCGGCAAAGAGCCGCATCAGGATGGCAAACTGGCGAAAGATGTGTCGATTATTCCGCTGGCTATTCCTTTTATTGCTGGCCCGGGTGCCATTGCCACCGTGATGATCCTAACCAGTGAAGCGCAGAATGTATGGCACTTTATCACCGTATTTCTGGCAATAGGTATCACCACTTTTTCCTGTTATCTGGCAATGATTTATGCCCATGTATTGGTAAGGTATATCGGAGAGACCGGTAAAGAAATTATTACCCGGTTGTTTGGTTTGATTTTGTCAGTTATTGCTGTGCAGTTTGTAATTAACGGTGTGTTGGACATTTATCGCAGTTTGTAACGGGATAAAGCAGCGGGGATGTCAGACATCCCCGCTATGTAACGCTTAAGCGATAACGATAAAGCCAACAAAGGCAATAATCGCCGCAATTAATGCGTATGGGAATTGTGTAATCGCATGGCTCATCAGGTTACAACCCGAGCCCTGCGCAGCCAGTACTGTGGAGTCACTATAGAAACAGGCCTGGCTACCAAAAGAGCTGGCAGATAACAGGGCGCCGATAACCAGTGGAATATTGGCATCGACGGCGGTGGCCAGTGGCATCACAATTGGAATGGATACCGCAAAAATCCCCCAACTGGAGCCGGTTGCAAAGGCCAGTAGCGCCATGGCGAGAAATACCAGTGCCGGTAGCATTTGTGCAGTCATATAAGGCGCCAAATTTTCGATCACGAACAGTGGCAGGCCTAATTTGTCGCAGACATCTTTAAAGATAAAGGCGGCGATGACGGTACTGATGGCTGGCAGCATGGTTTTGAAGCCATTCATCATCACGTCCATCATTTCTGACAGCGACATCAGCTTTTGTACACCGTAATAAATCAGCGAGAACACCAGCGCGGCAATAACCCCTTTTAATACATCTGGTTCGCTTAGCGAGTCACCCAGCAATACGGTAAACACAATCAGCGACAGCATTGGTACCATAAAGTTATGCACCTTGCCCTGCTTATTGCTGCTTTCAAACTCTTCTTCAATAGAGCTGACAGCATATTCATCGCTGGTATGGTAGGGCATTTCTTCAGCGGCATGATGCTGTAAACGTACTGGCTGGTTTGGTGAATCGGCTAATTCACAGTCAATAGGTTTACCTTGCTGCATAGCCAGCTCAGCCTTTTTCATTGGGCCAATGTCGGGCATCAGCTTTAACGCCACCAGCATCACCATGATAACCGCCAGAATCGGGTACAGCATGTAAGGGATGGCTTCAATATAGACTGCGACACCTTTGCCTTTCTCGGCGATATCGTTATCCTCCAGTAAGCCGCCAAAGAACACCGCCCAGGTAGAGATTGGGACCAGTACACAAATTGGTGCAGCGGTAGAATCGACGATATAAGCGAGCTTTTGGCGTGATACTTTAAATTTATCGGTAACGCGCTTCATCGCTTCGCCAACCGACAGCGCATTGAGATAGTCATCGACAAAGATAATACAGCCCATAATAAAGGTCATAAACATCGATGAACGTTGGCCTTTGGCTTTCTGAGCGCCGAAACGACCAAATGCCACTGCACCGCCAGTATGAATTAATAAGCCAATTAGCGCACCAAAGCCGGCACAGACCAGAATTAACCAGCCGATGGTTTCATCCTGCATCACGTCGACGGCAATATCGGAAAAGTTTGAAAGCGACTCAGTGGGGCTGAGTAATAACAAACCGACCACTGCACCCAATACTAACGCCAGTATCGGGCGCTTTAACCAAACTGCGAAAACCAATACCACGATCGGTGGAATTAAGCTTAAGGCAGAGGGTGCTGCAAGGGCGGCCGCTTCGGCCGCCGCGGCAATAGGTTCGGCCAGACTCTCTAAAGAAGCATCTGCTGACATGGTTGCTTATTCTCGTAATAAAAGCCGGGATAGCCGGCAAAGTTAACTGAACCGTTGCAGCAGATTTACAACTCAACGGAGCGGAACACTGCCTGGTTCTCTGGCTAAACGGGCGGTTTAGCTGCATAAGTATCCAGCACAGGCCTGTCTGATCTTTATGCAGACAAACGCGTGCATCATAACAAAAAAACGGTTTTGCACAATTGGAATCTTTAACCTGTACCAGCTTGTATATTTTGTCAGCTTTTTTTACATCGAAGGCAAGCGGTTTCAAGTGTCAGCATAAAAATCATATAGTTACGAATTGGCATAAACTATGCTGCTTCCCTGTGTAGTCAGGGCGAGATCGCGAACGTTTTTTAATCAATAAACGATCAGTTTGACGATCTGGTCTGGTTGTGATCATATACTCCTTTTTTGGGAGCATGCCATGTACCTTGAATTATTCACAACACACTTTGAT
>Ga0181595_10000925_pt1 | contig 32660 bp, 28 predicted proteins | sample 041ome_7_FD_145604 | JGI IMG/M metagenome (GOLD analysis project Ga0181595, IMG submission 145604) | Coastal salt marsh microbial communities from the Groves Creek Marsh, Skidaway Island, Georgia - 041401AS metaG (spades assembly) | ecosystem: Environmental > Aquatic > Marine > Intertidal zone... | reverse complement strand
TTTCGCTAGCCGCGGGTTTTGAATCTGGCCGGGTGATTGAAAATTCATTGCTGTATCTTGCTTCAAACCTGCCAATATATGACTAAAAGCAGGTATAATTGTTCGCTCTTATCAAGAGCCAGGGAGTAACAATTGAGCTCAGTTAATTCGCAGCTGAGAGTGCTGTCAGGAATGCGTCCAACGGGACAACTGCATCTGGGGCACCTGCATGGGGTGATCAAAAACTGGACCACATTACAGCACGAATATGAGTGCTTTTTCTTCATTGCCGACTGGCATGCACTGACTACCCATTACGATGATCCCCTGATTATTGAAAACAATATCTGGGACATGGCTATTGACTGGTTGGCTGCCGGTGTCAATCCCAGTGCAGCGACCCTGTTTATTCAGTCACGGGTTCCTGAGCATGCGGAATTGCATCTGCTGCTGTCCATGATGACGCCGCTTGGCTGGCTGGAGCGGGTACCAAGTTATAAAGATATGCAGGAAAACCTTCAGGACAAGGATCTCAGCACTTACGGTTTCCTCGGTTATCCCTTGCTGCAAAGCGCCGATATTCTAATGTACCAGGCGGGCAATGTGCCGGTGGGAGCTGATCAGGTTGCCCATGTTGAACTGACTCGAGAAGTGGCGCGCCGCTTCAATCACCTTTACGGCCGTGAACCTGATTTTGAAGACAATGCACTGGCGGCAATCAAGAAAATGGGCAAAAAAGCCGGAACTCTCTTCAAAAATCTACGCAAGACCTATCTTGAAACCGGGGACCAGGAAGCGCTTGAAAGAGCACGCGCCTTGCTAAAAGAGCAGCAGAATATCTCTCTTGGCGACCAGGAAAGGTTGTTTGGTTATCTGGAAGGGAGCGGCAAAATGATTCTTGCCGAACCGCAGTCTCTCCTCACCCGGGCGCCCAAAATGCCAGGGCTTGATGGGCGCAAGATGTCAAAATCCTATGACAATATAATTTCCCTGCGCGAAGAAAATGATGCGATTAGTCAGAAGATAAAAACCATGCCGACCGACCCTGCCAGAGTTCGCCTTGCTGACCCGGGAAATCCGGATAAGTGTCCGGTATGGGAATTCCATGAAATCTATTCTGACCAGCAAACACAGGATTGGGTTCAGCAAGGTTGCCGAAGCGCAGGCATCGGCTGTCTGGAATGTAAAAATCCGATCATCGATGCAGTGGTGAATGAAGTGGAACCCATACGACTTAAGGCCAGGCAACTTGAAGAGAATATGGGGATGGTGAAGTCGGTGATTTCCGATGGTTCGGAAAAAGCCAGAGAAGTGGCCAGAGAAACTATGGCAGATGTGCGCCAGGCCATGGGGCTGAATTACCGATGAGCAATGAATTTGATTCAACGCAGGATGAACACGAGGCTCAGGCTGGCAGGGAAGCTCAGGATACTCTGGATGAGCGGAATGAAGCGCTCGCCAGAGTTACTGGGCATGAAGAACAAGTCACAGCCTCTATGAGCCAGGATGAAAGTATAGCATCGGATTCTTCTGCGGCAGCTGCGGATGAGCCTGCTAATGAAAATCCGGAATCAGCTAATGCGCTTGAATTAGATGAAGTAGGCGAAAAAATCGGGCTTCTGGTCGCTGCTCGCAAGCAAACCTTTTCCACGCAGGAAGAAATGCCTTTTGCTTTTGTAGCCGGAAAGGCGATGACCGACCTTCCTAAAGATCTGTATATTCCGCCCGATGCGCTGGAAGTTTTTCTGGAAGCATTTGAAGGTCCGCTGGATTTACTGCTGTATCTTATCAAAAGACAAAATATTGATATTCTGAACATTAATGTTTCGGATATTACTGACCAGTACATTGCTTATGTAGAACTCATGGAAGCTGCACAGTTTGAACTGGCCGCAGAGTATCTGGTAATGGCAGCGATGCTCGCGGAAATCAAATCGCGCATACTGTTGCCAAGAACCTCCGATGAAGACGACGAAGAAGAGGATCCAAGGGCCCAGCTTATACGCCGCCTGCAAGAATATGAGCGTTTCAGGGAGGCAGCCGAAGCTCTTGATGAATACCCGCGTCTTGAACGAGACATTCATCTGGGCAGTGCGGAAGCGCCAGTTCTGGAACGTGAAATACCCGAGCCGGACGTGGATCTGAAAGAAATCCTGCAGGCATTTGCGGCAGTCCTGCGCAGATCAGATATGTTTGAGCATCATCATATTCAGCGTGACAACCTCTCAACACGAGAAAAAATGTCACAAATTCTGTTAAGTATTTCAGACAATCAATTTGTTCCCATGCTTACCTTGTTAAGAAAGGAAGAGGGGCGCATGGGGGTTGTGGTGACGTTCCTGGCGGTAATGGAACTGATCAAGGAATCATTGATTGAAATTGCACAAAGCGAACCCTTTGCCCCCATTCATATTAAGGCACGAACATCATGAGTGAAGAATCTCAAAATCCAGAAGTTAAACCTGAAGTCAATACTGTCACCAAGCAAATTATCGAAGGCCTGTTATTGGCGGCAGGAAAACCTTTACCCATCAGTAAAATTGCCGATGTGTTCCCGGAACATGAGCGCCCTGAAACTGAAGAGCTGCAGGCAGCGATCAAAGCCATTGAGCTGGATTGCGAAGAGCGTGGTTTCGAGCTAAAAAAAGTTGCCTCCGGTTACCGTTTTCAGGTGAAGCAGGAGTTTGGTGAATGGGTCGGTAAACTTTGGGATGAAAGACCGCAGCGCTACTCCAGAGCCTTGCTGGAAACCATTTCCATCATCGCTTACCGGCAGCCAATCACCCGTGGTGAAATTGAAAAGATTCGAGGGGTCGCCGTCAGTACCAATATTATCCGTACCCTGATAGAGCGTGAATGGGTGAGAGTGGTGGGTCACCGTGACGTTCCCGGAAGACCTGCAATGTATGCAACCACCAAGCAGTTCCTGGACTACTTTAATCTCAAGAGTCTTGAGGAGTTGCCACCGCTGTCAGAAATCAGGGATCTGGAAGAGCTGGACCCTGAGCTATCGCTTGAAGAAAGTGCACCAGAAAGTCGGGTTCTTGAATTTCCCGGCGTCGAGGATTATGAAGATGAGTTTGACGTACCTGATGAAGAAGAAGAGATGGCTGCGGCTATCGGCACCCGTCCTATAGAAGAAATTCTTGGTATTCAGGAAGAAGAGCCGGAAGAAGATTGGGATGATGATTCTGATGCTGAACTGGTGGCAAGTAACGAAGACGTGGAAGACACCAGCGCAGACCATAGCCTGGAATCAGCTGTTGCTGATGACAGCGAGGATGTCAGTAATGGGGAAGCTAACGGCGAAACTGACGAAAGTTCTCAATCTGATGTCGACAATAAAAACTTTCCCGCTGACTAGTTAAGACAGTGTGGACATTTCGTGAGAAATCAAAGTGGACGAAAAACTTCAAAAAGTACTGGCTCGTGCCGGGTTCGGCTCGCGTCGAACTATGGAAAGCTGGATCAGTGCAGGTCGAGTCAAGGTCAATGGCATAATCGCCAGCCTCGGTGATCGGGTTTCAGCCAGCGATAAAATTCTGGTTGATGGTAAAAAACTGGCAGCCAACACCGCTGTTGAAGTTCCGCAACGCGTTCTTCTCTATAACAAGCCCCTGGGTGAAATTTGCACCCGCAATGATCCGGAGGGGCGAAAAACCGTCTTTGACAATCTTCCCGAGCTTCACCATGCACGCTGGGTTGCGGTTGGGCGCCTGGACATTAATACCAGCGGTTTATTGTTGTTTACCACTGATGGTGAGCTGGCAAATGCCTTGATGCATCCTTCTGCCCAGATTGAGCGTGAGTACGCTGTCAGGGTTCTTGGAGAGGTGACCCCGGAGATGATAGAAACCATGCATGCCGGTGTTCAGCTTGAAGATGGTATGGCCAGCTTTACAGATATCCAGTATTTTGCCGGAGAGGGCAGCAATCATTGGTACCATGTGGTAATCATGGAAGGCCGCAATCGTGAAGTCAGACGCTTGTGGGAGTCCCAGGGTGTTAAAGTCAGTCGATTGAAAAGAGTCCGCTTTGGTAATATTTTTATTCCCAGTCAGATAACAGTAGGTCGTTTTTGTGAGCTGGGTGGAAAGGAAATCAAGGATCTGTATCGAACTGCAGGTCTAAACTACCGTGGCACGAAAGGACCTTTGCTGCGCAGAGCGGTTGCCGGTAAAAAATCTACACTAACATCGGGGCGTAAAAAACCTGTCGGGGCGTAAAAAACCTGGAGCAAGACCAGCCAGGAAATAGGAAAAAGGATAAAGGTGGGCGGTGCAGGGAGGCGGCAGGGGAGTGTAAAGAAGAGACAAGAGACAAGAGACAAGAAGCAAGAGGCAAGAGGCAAGAGGCAAGCAACCCCTCTCTCAGGTTTCAATGGTTTTCTGTAGGTCGGATAAGGACCGCAGGGACGCATCCGACAAGGCGACTAATTTAGTCGCCTTTTTTGCGATTTGCGACTTGTTTCAATCCTGCGCTGAAAACTGTTTGCCATTTTCCCCAATGCTGTCTTTCCCCATCAGATAAAGATAAGCCGCCATCAGGTCTTCAGGTTTTGCTAGCGTGCCGGGGTCCTCTGCAGGAAAGGCTGAGCGGCGTAATGCGGTTGCGCAGGGACCTGGGTTAACGGTGTTTACACGAATAGTTGACGTGTTCTCCAGTTCAAGAAAGAGGACCTGCATGAGGGCTTCCACGCCATGCTTGGCCACACTATAGGCGCTGTTGTAAGCGTGGGCTTTTTTACCAGCGCTTGAGCTGGTAAAAATTACCGAAGCATTTTCCGCCTGCTGCAATAGTGGAAAGGTAAAGCGCGTAAGAAAAAAAACGGCGTTCAGATTTATTTGCATGATTTTCTGCCAGTGAGCCATGCTCATGGTCTGAAAAGGCATTAGTGATCCCATATACCCTGCGTTATTCAAAAGTCCGTCAAGCCTGCCAAAGGCAGTGGCTATTCCGTCAACTAATTCCTGATAGTGTTCTTCACTTGCGGTTTCCAGATTCAGGGGAGTGATTGCTGGTTCTGCACCACCGGCATTTTCAATTTCGTCGTAGACAGTTTCGAGCTTGCCAGTATTGCTTCCCAGTAACACCACAGTGGCCCCGGCTTTTGCATAGGCAAGGGACGCCGCGCGTCCAAGTCCCGATCCCGCACCGGTAACCAGAATAACTTTATCTTTCAGCAGGTTTGCCGGAGCTTCATATTTAAACACCTATATTTTCTCCCTTCGATGGTCATTTGCTTTGAAAATGTAAAATTTTATTGTTGAGCCAGATCCAGAATTTCATCAGGATGATTAATAATAAAGTCTGCATTCCAGCTGTCGATGGGTGAGTCCTCAGGAATATAGCCCCAGCGCACGGCCATACTTTTTGTGCCGGCATTTTCAGAAGCCTGGATATCTTTCAGATGGTCGCCCACATAAAAAGTGTCTGCGGGCGAGCAATCCATTTCCGAACACGCCCGCAATATGCCTTCAGGGTCGGGCTTGCTATTGCTTAACTGGTCAGCACAAATTACTACCTTGCTGGATTGTAATATTGGAAACTTTTCCACCAGCGGCAGAGTAAAGCGACTGGGCTTATTGGTGACAATTCCCCAGGGTATTAAATCCCTGTCCAGTGCATTGAGCAGGTCCTCGATGCCGGGAAACAAAACACATTCTGTTTGCGGAATACACTTGTCATAGCGGTTTAATAATTCTTCAAGGTGGGAGATAAATTTCTCACTGGTTTCATCTATGCCGAAGCCGAGTTTTATCAATGCATGTGCTCCGCTACTGACACTATTACGCACCTGCAGAGGATTTACAGTGGGTGCGCCGTAATGACTCAGTTGGGCATTGAGTATCTGGGTGAAATCCCTTTCTGTATCGAGCAGGGTGCCATCAAGATCAAAGAGTACAGTTTTAGTCACAGTTGCCAGAGTCTACCGAGTATCGTTTTAGTGGGTTTTGTATTTGTTATTCAGTTTGGTAGCACATTCAATCTTTAGTCAAATACATCAAGTAATTAACATCAAGATTTTCACCCAATGAGTATTGTTGTGTGAACGGGTTGTAGGTCATGCCGGTGGTTTTTTCTAAGCAGAAGCCGGAGTTTCTTGCCATGGCGGTAAGTTCTGAAGGCTTGATAAATTTCGCATAATCATGGGTTCCCCTGGGCAGCATACGCAGAATATATTCTGCACCTATAATGGCAAAAAGGTAGGACTTTGGATTCCGGTTTATGGTGGAGACAAAAAGATGCCCACCTGGAGACAGCATTTCATAGCAGGCATCCAGAACTGAAGCCGGGTTTGGTACATGCTCCAGCATTTCCAGACAGGTGATTACTGAAAAAGCTTCTTTATGGCCCTGGGAAAAATCTTCCGCACTGGCCATCTGATAGTTCACTTCCAGACCGCTTTCAAGCAAGTGTAATTTAGCCACAGCCAGCGGTGCCTCACCCAGATCGATGCCTGTAACCTGAGCTCCCCGTTGCGCCATGGCTTCGGTTAAAATGCCGCCACCGCAGCCAACATCCAGCACCTTCTGGCCTGCCAAGTTGAGTTGCTGATCAATAAATCCTGCGCGCAATGGATTGATATCATGGAGAGGTTTGAATTCACTGTTGCGATCCCACCAGCGGTTTGCCAGCGCTTCAAATTTGGCAATTTCCGAGCGATCGACATTAGGGGTTTGGCAGGTTGAACCTGTAGTCATGATTAATACTCTTTTAATTAGGTTATTACTTCTACGTAGCTAATAGCTCAACCGATTTTTTTGGCCCAGGCGCTGGCATTGGCTATAAGCTCGGAGGAATCCAGCATTGTCAGCTCTCCCTTTTCAAGATTCAGCTTGCCATCTACCCAGACATAGCTGACCTGGTGCCCCTGGGCACTGTAGACAAGGGTGGAGACCGGATCATAAACCGGCTGGGTATTTATCTGGCCCAGATCGATAGCAATACAATCAGCCAATTTGCCTGTTTCCAGCGTGCCCAGCATCTCTTCCTTGCCAAGCGCTCGGGCACCATTGACTGTGGCCATTTGCAGGACATCCCAGGCGGAAGTGGCGCCAGCTTTATCAGCAGCACCTTTGCCAAACAGCGCTGCCATGCGCATTTCATTAATCATGTTCAATTCGTTGTTTGAGGCCGCGCCATCTGTGCCCAGACAAAGATTAATGCCCGCATCAAGTATAGCCTGTGTCTGGCATAGCCCGCTGGCCAGTTTGGCATTTGATGCCGGGCAATGGACGATGGAAACTCCCGCCGCTGCAAGCATGTTAATTTCCTCTTGCTGCAGCTGCGTGGCATGTACACATTGCATTAATTGTGACAATAGCCCCAGTTCATTCAGACGATACAGCGGTCGCATACCGGTTTTGGCAACTGCTTCCTCTATTTCAGCGCTATTTTCATGGACATGAATATGAATCGGGATGTCCAGCTCATTTGCCAGCGTAGAGATGTGCCTGAGCGGGTCATCAGAAACCGTATAGGGTGCATGAGGGCCAAAGGCTACCTGAATCAGATTGTTATTCTTGTAGCGGTCATTTAAAGCAGTGGCCTTGCGAATATATTCATCAGCGTCTTGCGCCCAAACGGTAGGAAAGTCGAGTACCGGTGCGGCAAGTAGCGCCCTGATATTGGCTTTAAGTGCCACTTTTGCTACTTCATCCGGAAAGAAATACATGTCTGTGAAAGCTGTTGTGCCGCTGCGTAGCATTTCGGCGATAGCCAGAGCGGCGCCATCACGGACGAACTCCTCGCTGACCCAGCGTCCTTCGGCAGGCCAGATTTTTTCTTCCAGCCAGGGACGCAAGGGGATGTCATCAGCAAAGCCGCGTAACAGAGCCATTGGACTATGGCCATGAGAATTGATTAGCCCGGGCATCAGCAGATGGTTTTGCAGCGTGATTTCGCGCCTGGTAGAGATACTCTGTTTCAGACTATTGGTGTCCCCGATAGCAACGATTTTATTGTCCAGAATGGCAAGGCTGTGATCGGTCAGGATCAGGCCTTTTTCTGACATCGGAACGAGCCATTCAGGATGGATGAGAAAGTCGGCTTCAAGGCCCTCCAGAGAGCTTTCTGAATTCGACATAATTGTATGATTTTCCATGATTTATTGGCAGATGGGGCAGTATACAGATTATTGCGGAAAACGGGTAGTTTTGCTGTCAGTAATGACCTTTTTGTGCTAGTATTTGCGTCTTTAAAAGAGCCCTGAAAAAAGGGGAAAAAACATTACAAATACGGGGCTGCAAAGGTGGCGTTAAGGGTTCCGGGGAAGTGCCTGAGTCGGGTTTTCCTGCTGAATTTCCTGCACAGCGCCAACCTTAAATTTACTCCAGTGTTACCAATAAGAGATTTGTTCAAGAATTTGCCCGAGAGCTTCCCCATGAACATAGGCAAAAGACTGCAATCAAGCGAATATCTCGCTGCAGGAATCCGCTGGTTTCACGCATTCAAAGCAAAGCAGGTCGTAAACGACAGAATTATCAAGATCCAATACCCTGAACTTAAAGTCGCGCCATGGCCGACTTAACCCTTAACTACTGGCAGCAAGCGTAACAGGACAGAAGTTTTATGACAGACGAACAGGAACCGATACAGTCAGTCACGATTGAAAGCGAGATGAGACAGTCTTACCTGGATTATGCCATGAGCGTAATCGTGGGCAGGGCCTTGCCAGATGTACGTGACGGTCTCAAACCAGTACATCGGCGGGTGTTGTTCGCCATGAGCGAACTTTCCAACGACTGGAACAAGCCCTACAAGAAGTCTGCCCGTGTAGTGGGTGATGTAATTGGTAAATACCATCCTCATGGTGATTCCGCTGTCTATGAAACGATAGTCAGGATGGCGCAGGATTTTTCCATGCGTTATACGCTGGTTGACGGGCAGGGCAACTTTGGTTCTGTGGACGGTGACTCGGCAGCGGCCATGCGATACACCGAAATCCGTATGGACAAGATCGCCCATGAGTTGCTGGCAGATCTGGAAAAAGAGACTGTCGATTTTACCGAGAACTACGATGGTACAGAGCTAATCCCGGATGTAATGCCAACACGGGTGCCGAACCTGCTGGTGAATGGTTCATCCGGTATCGCCGTGGGTATGGCGACCAATATTCCGCCCCACAATTTGAGAGAAGTCATCAGTGGCTGTACTGCCCTGATGGCTAATCCGAATCTTGAAATAGATGATTTGCTCGAGCACATTCAGGGGCCTGATTTTCCAACCGCGGCATTGATCAGTGGCAGAGCCGGGATTGTTCAGGCCTACCGTACCGGACGTGGAAAAATCTACATTCGTTCAAAAACAGAAATTGAAGAAAGAGACAACGGACGCCAAAGTATTATTGTTACGGAGATCCCTTATCAGTTGAATAAAGCGCGATTGATTGAGCGCATTGCCGAGCTGGTTAAAGAGAAAAAGCTCGAGGGTATTTCTGAATTGCGTGATGAATCTGACAAGGATGGCATGCGCATTGTAATTGAATTACGCAAGGGCGAGGTGGCGGATGTTGTACTGAATAATCTCTTTGCCCAGACCCAGATGCAGATGGTCTTTGGCATCAATATGGTTGCCCTGGTAGATGGTGAACCAAAAACTCTCAACCTGAAGGAAATGCTCGAAGCATTTATTCGTCACCGTCGTGAAGTGGTGACGCGGCGTACCGTTTTTCTGCTCAGGAAGGCGCGGGAAAAAGGCCATATTCTTGAAGGTCTGGCTGTTGCCCTGGCAAATATTGATGAGGTTATCGAACTGATCAAGAGCTCGCCCACTTCGGCGGAAGCGAAGGTCAAACTTTTAGCGAAAAGCTGGCGTTCGGAAAGCGTGGAAGCCATGCTGGCTGAAGCGGGTCCTGATGCCTGTCGACCTGACGACTTGCCAGAGAACCTGGGTCTTCATGCCGGGGAGTACTGGCTTTCACCTGAGCAGGCCCAGGCCATCCTTGAGTTAAGACTGCATCGATTGACCGGCCTTGAACATGAAAAACTGATTAACGATTACCAGGAGCTGATCAAGCAGATTGCCGGATACCTTGAGATACTCGGTAATTCAGAACGTCTCATGGAAGTTATCCGACAGGAACTGGAGGATGTCGACAAGGAATATGGCGATGACCGTCGTACTGAAATCACCAGTTCTACCCATGACCTTACCGTCGAAGATCTGATTACCGAAGAAGACAGGGTCGTGACTATCTCCAGTGGTGGTTATGCCAAGAGCCAGCCGCTCACCGACTACCAGGCGCAGCGACGCGGTGGAACCGGAAAAGCAGCAGCTTCTGTCAAGGATGAGGATTTTGTCGAGCATCTACTGGTGGCCAGCAGTCACGACACGCTTTTATGCTTTGCCAGTTCCGGCAAAGTGTTCTGGTTGAAGGTATTTCAGATACCTCTGGCTAGCAGAACATCACGCGGCAAACCGATAGTAAACATACTGCCTCTTGAAGAAGGCGAAAGCATCACCAGCATGTTGCCGATTCGTGAATACGAGGAAGGCAAATTCGTTTTCATGGCGACAGCGAACGGCACTGTGAAGAAAACACCGCTGGTCAGCTTTTCGCGACAACGCAGTGTAGGACTGAAAGCACTTGAGCTGGAAGAGGGCGATACGCTGGTGAAAACCGCCGTTACTGATGGCACCAAGGATGTCATGCTCTACTCAAGTTCAGGCAAGGTAGTGCGCTTCAAGGAAAGTGATGTGAGGGCAATGGGAAGAACAGCCAAAGGCGTGCGCGGGATTCGTCTTGATAATGAATTCTATATGGTAGATATGATTATTCCTGAAGAGCATGGGCAGATTCTTGCAGTCAGTGAAAATGGTTATGGAAAACGAACAATTGTTACTGAGTTTCCAACCAAAGGCCGTGGTGGTAAAGGTGTCATTGGAATACAGACCAGTGAGCGTAACGGAGCCGTGGTTGGCGCTGTGCAGGTTTTTGAAGGTGATGAAATCATGCTGATCAGTGACAAGGGAACCCTTGTGCGAACCCGTTGTGATGAAGTCTCATCCCAGGGCCGCGCAACCCAGGGGGTACGGTTAATCAAGCTCAAGGAAGGAGAATTGCTTGTTGGGGTTGAGCGTGTGGAAGAACCGGAAGAAATCGACGATCCTCAAGCTGGCACTGAAGAGCAGGCATCAGAAGCTGTTGAAGCACCTGTTGTTGCAAGTGACGTTTCACAAGTAAGTGATTCAAATGAGGACCAGGATAGCGACGAGGACGAAAGCAAGGAAGGTGATGAGTAATATTCTTCCTTCAGCCCGGGTAGCTTATCTGGGCCCGGAAGGCACTTATTCCCATGCTGCTCTGGAAAAATATTTCGGTAGCCAGCAACCTTGCCTGGCAGTTGATGATATTCCTTCCGTTTTCAATGCCGTTGATTCAGATCAGGCTGACTTTGGTCTTGTCCCCGTTGAAAATTCCAGTGAAGGGTCGGTTACCCAGACGCTGGATTGTTTTGGTGCATCTGACGCTATTATTTGTGGTGAAGTAATGCTGCGAATTCAGCATTGTCTTTTAGCTCGGCCCGGAACCCTTGCTGAAAATATCAAGCGGGTTGTTTCACACCAGCAATCACTTGGTCAATGTCGATACTGGCTTGAAGAAAACTATCCCGGGGTTGAAAAAGTGTCAGCCTTGAGTAATGCCGAAGCCGCCATTCAGGCATCCCGCATGCAGGATACAGCGGCCATCGCAGGTAAAACAGCCGCTGAAATTTATGGCTTATCGATTCTCAATGAAAATATCGAGGATGTGCACGATAACACCACCCGTTTTGCCATCATTAGTAAAAACAATGCGCAGGCACCTAGCCGGCGGGACAAATCTTCATTGATTATTAGTACAAGGAATGAACCAGGTGCCCTGTTCAATGCACTTGAGCCTTTCAAGAATCATGCAGTCAATCTGATCAAGCTCGAGTCGAGGCCCTCCCGCAAAGAAGCCTGGTCATATTCTTTCTTTGTTGATATTGAAGGCCATCATGAGGACGCCAATATACGTGCAGCTTTTGAAGAGCTGTCTGGACATTCTCTGGAATTCAGGGTGCTTGGTTCTTACCCGGTAGCCAGCCCTTAACTAAATAGATTGTGTTACAAGTAAAATGGCAAATAACGTAGCAGATAACGTGGCAAAAAGCGTGATTGAAAATCTGAAAGTGGTGATTATCGGCCTTGGCCTGATTGGGGGTTCCATCGCCCGTGGACTTGCTGCCAAGCTACCTGATGCCAATGTTGTTGCTGTAGGTCGCAATGAAAAAGTTCTTCAGCAGGCGTTGTCTGATGGCATGATCAGTGACTACTTCACTGATATTGGCCAGGCCTGCAAGAATGCAGATCTGATTGTGATTGCGGTCCCCAGTCTTTCGGTAAAAAATATACTGAAGGAATTACAGCCAGTCCTTGGTAGCGACACTGTAGTTACAGATGCTGCCAGCGTAAAAGGCGAGATCATTGAGAGTGTGACTCAGGTATTTGGAAGTGTTCCGGAAAATTTTGTCCCTGGCCATCCCATTGCAGGATCAGAGCACAGTGGTTATTCGGTATCGACTGCAAACTTGTTTGAACATAAAAAGGTCATCCTGACCCCTTTGGAAAATACAAAAGAATCATCTTATGAGCTTGTAGAAAAGCTCTGGAAACTTCTCGGTGCAGAAGTGATTTCCATGACAGTAAAGCATCATGATGAGGTGCTCGCTGCCACCAGCCATTTGCCTCATTTACTTGCTTATGCGTTGGTGGATACGTTGTCACAGCAGGGTGAAAGTGAAGAGATTTTTCGTTATGCCGCCGGTGGTTTTCGTGATTTTACTCGTATTGCATCGAGCGACCCGCAAATGTGGCACGATATTTTTATGGCCAATGGTGATGCTACGATTACTGTGCTGGATGAATACATTGAAGGTTTATATAGAATGCGAACCGCTATTAAAGACCAGAACTCAGCTGAATTGATGTCCACATTTATTCGTGCAAAAAAGTCCAGAGACAGATTTCTGGCAATGTTTTCCGCAAAGCGATCAAAAACCTGAAGATTTTCTTACTTGGAGCCAGTGCTAATAGAATTTGCCATTAAGGCAGTTGATGCTATTAGCCAGTCTGGCTCCATTAACAAAAGGTAGATTTAAAAATTCTTATGTCAGATCTTGTTTTTAAAGTAACACCGGGCGGTAAACTGAGCGGCGATATCAGAGTCCCTGGTGATAAATCGATTTCCCATCGGTCGATAATTCTCGGGTCCATCGCCGATGGACTCACCACTGTAGAAGGCTTTCTGGAAGGCGAGGACAGCCTGGCTACACTCGAGGCTTTTCGTGCTATGGGAGTTCAGATAGATGATGTCGTCGCGGGTAAAACGACGATTCAAGGCGTTGGACTGCATGGCTTGACCCCCCCGGCCGGGCCTCTTTATCTGGGTAATTCGGGTACTTCCATGCGCTTATTATCTGGCTTACTGGCCGCTCAAGCTTTCCCTACAGTACTGACCGGGGATAAATCCCTGTCCAGCAGACCGATGCGCCGGGTCACAGATCCATTGACCGAAATGGGCGCCAATATTGTTTTGCAGGAGGGGGGGGTAGCGCCAATACACATCTCTGCAGGAAAATTACATCCGATTATTTATGATCTGCCTGTAGCCAGTGCCCAGATCAAATCCTGTTTGCTTCTGGCATCTCTTTATACTGATCCAGCTGATGGGAGTTCACAGATTACGGAACCCGCGCCATGTAGAGACCACACCGAGCGCATGCTGCGTGGTTTTGGCTATGAAATCGGGACACAAGGGGCGCGAATCAGTATCACGGGAGGGGGTAGCCTCTCAGGATGTCATATTGATGTTCCTGCTGATATCAGTTCAGCGGCATTTTTTCTTGTCGGGGCATCCATTGCTGAAGGCTCCGACCTGTTGCTACGGCATGTGGGTATTAATCCGACCCGAACCGGCGTTATCAATATATTGTTAGCCATGGGGGCAGATATCAGCATTGAAAATCCCCGAGAAGTCGGCGGTGAACCTGTTGCCGATATTCGTGTGAAATATGCGCCACTTAAAGGAATAGAGATTCCTCTGGATCAGGTTCCCCTTGCCATTGATGAGTTTCCTGCCCTGTTTATCGCGGCAGCCTGCGCACAAGGCACTACCACTTTGAGTGGTGCTGAAGAGCTCAGGGTAAAGGAAAGTGACCGCATTCAGGTGATGGCAGATGGCCTCGCAACTTTGGGTGTCACCCATGTGGTTAAGGATGATGGCATCATCATTGAAGGCGGTCCGTTGGGTGGCGGGGAAATTAATAGCCATGGTGACCACAGGATTGCGATGGCGTTTACCATGGCCGGCCTGAAAGCCACAAAAGAGATAAGCATCCATGACTGCCATAATGTGGCTACTTCCTTTCCCGGCTTCACTGATCTTGCAGGTAAAACCGGTATTTCCCTCGAGTATGCAGAAAAATAACGGGAATCAAAAAAACGTCGTGCAGGCCTGCAGACGCAATAGGACTCTGGATAGATGAGTAAGCATGTCCCGGTTATTACAATTGATGGGCCCAGTGGAACGGGCAAGGGCACTATTACTCAATTACTTGCGCAGCATTTGGGCTGGCATTTACTGGACAGTGGCGCGCTCTACCGGGTGGTTGCAGTGGGTATCGAAAAAAACAATATATTAATCAATGAAATCAATAAGGTATGTGAATTTGCTGGCGCTATGGAAGTAGCTTTTGGGACAGAGTTCGAGGGCTCCATAACGCTAAATGGTAATGAAATATCCCATCTGGCCAGACTCGAGGAAACAGCAGAAAAGGCCTCAAAAGTTGCTGCAATTGGAGAATTGAGAGCTGTGCTTCTGCAAAGACAGCGGGATTTTTGTCGTCCTCCCGGACTGGTAGCAGATGGCCGGGATATGGGGACAGTAGTTTTTCCCTCCGCAGACCTCAAAATATACCTAGATGGCCGGGATATGGGGGCAGTAGTTTTTCCCTCCGCAGACCTCAAAATATACCTCACTGCCAGTGCCGAAGAGAGGGCGCAAAGGCGATATAAGCAGTTGATAAATAAGGGGGTTGGTGTTAATCTGCGCGACCTTTTGCAGGATATAGCCAGCCGAGATGAACGTGATGCCAACAGGCAGGTTTCACCCCTCAGGCCAGCAGATGATGCTGTCGTCATTGATACTACGTCACTGACTATTGATCAGGTACTTGAAAAAGTACTGATTAAAGTCGAAGACACAGTAACGCCAGACCAATAACCCGCAAGAGTAAAGCACCCGCTTCATGCACCAGCCAGGCTGAAGTAAGGTGAATATTATCAATTGACCCGTATCGGCTGGATTACGGTATTACAGAGACCTGATGACAGGTTGTTAATAAAGCAACATTCATCTGGCTTCTGCAAATAATCAGGAAGCAATTATGAGCGAAAGCTTTGCAGAACTCTTTGAACAGAGTTTAAAAGACATAGACATGAAACCCGGTTCAATTATTATCGGGACCATTATTGATATAGATTCCGAATGGATTACTGTCAATGCAGGACTCAAATCCGAAGGCGTTATTGAACGCAGGGAATTCATTGACGACAATGGTGAATTCACTCTGCAGGTAGGGGACGAAGTTAAAGTCGCCCTTGATGCAGTAGAAGACGGTTTCGGTGCTACCAAGTTATCCCGGGAAAAAGCCAAGCGTGCTGAAACATGGATGGTACTTGAAGAAGCATTTGAGAAAGATGAGCCTGTTATTGGCGTCATCAATGGTAAGGTTAAAGGCGGATTCACGGTTGACGTGAACACTATCCGTGCTTTCCTGCCTGGTTCACTGGTAGACGTACGTCCGGTACGTGAAGTGGATCACTTGATGAACAAGGATCTCGAATTCAAACTGATTAAACTGGACCAGAAACGCAACAATGTTGTTGTTTCAAGACGTGCAGTTCTTGAATCAGTTAATACTGCAGAGCGTGATGAACTGCTGGCAAACCTTGAAGAAGGACAGTCCGTTAAAGGTGTGGTTAAAAATCTTACCGATTATGGTGCCTTTGTTGATCTGGGTGGCGTTGATGGACTGCTGCACATTACTGATATGTCCTGGAAGCGCATCAAGCATCCAAGTGAAATTGTGAATGTGGGTGAAGAAATTGATGTCAAGATTCTTAAATTTGACCGCGAGAGAAACCGCGTTTCCCTTGGTCTGAAACAACTGGGTGAAGATCCATGGGTAGAAATCAAGAACCGTTACCCGGAAAATACCAGGGTTAAGGCCGTAGTAACTAATCTTACCGATTACGGTTGTTTTGCTGAGCTGGAAGAAGGCGTGGAAGGCCTGATCCATGTAAGCGAAATGGATTGGACCAACAAGAATATCCATCCGTCCAAGCTGGTACAGCTGGGTGACGAAGTTGAAGTGATGATTCTGGATATTGACCAGGAACGTCGTCGTATTTCTCTGGGTCTTAAACAATGCCAGCAGAATCCATGGGATGGCTTTGCTGAAAAGTTCAAGAAAGGCGACAAGATTTCAGGCAATATCAAATCCATAACTGATTTTGGTATCTTCATTGGTCTGGAAGGTGAAATCGATGGTCTTGTCCATCTGTCTGACATTAGCTGGGAAGAGCCAGGTGAGCAGGCAGTTCGTGAATATACGAAAGGCGACAAGCTGGATACGGTTATTCTTTCGGTTGATCCTGAGCGCGAAAGAATATCGCTGGGTATTAAACAACTTTCCGATGATCCTTTTGCTAATTTTGCCGGCCAGAATGAGAAAGGCGCCCGGGTTAAAGGTATCGTTAAAGAAGTTGATGCCAAAGAAGCAATTATCACGCTTTCTGATGGTGTTGAAGGCGTACTGAAAGCTTCAGAAATCAGCCGCGAAAGGGTTGAGGATGCGCGTAATGCGATTGCCGTAGGCGACGAAGTAGAGTTGCTTGTAATTGGTGTCGATCGTAAAAACCGCGTCATTAGCCTCTCAATCAAGGCAAGAGAAATTGCTGAAGAAAAGGGTGCTGTTGAGGAACACAAGAAGCAGAGCACAACATCAGCTGCTCCGACTACGGTTGGTGATTTGCTCAAGTCACAGCTGGAGAAGGAATAATTCAGCGTGTGACTGGCATGCCTTAGTGCAACCTGTCTGTTAACATTAGCGAAGGATGAGTCATGACAAAATCAGAACTGATAGACCAGATTGTCTCCAAGCAAACGCAGCTGTCTGCAAAAGACGTTGAACTGGCTGTAAAGGCGATCATTTCTTACATGTCTGAAGTTTTGGCTGAAGGTGGGCGTATTGAAATAAGGGGATTTGGAAGCTTTTCCCTGCATTATCGCGCCCCACGTGTTGGCAGAAACCCTAAAACCGGTGAGCCAGTTGAATTGAGTGGCAAGTATGTCCCTCATTTCAAACCAGGAAAGGAATTAAGGGACCGGGTTAACATTAGTATGCAGGAACAGACACAGATTCCGGAATAAATCTGGATGACTTGTTAAAACGGCAGCTTTTGTTATCGGAAGCTGCCGTTTTTTTTATATAGGCAATAAGTTCAAACCGTGAAAGGCTTTTTTAGATTTATAACTTTTCTTGTATTTGTTGGTACTGTATTGCTGGCATTTCTTTTTGCCGTCAACAACACCACAGAAATAAATTTATGGGTTGGCACTGAGCTACCAGCTTTCAGTATTGGCGTCATAATTATAGCTGTGTATATTCTGGGTGGCTTAACTGGCCTTGTTCTTGGGCTGGGTATTTTGAGGCAGCTTAAATACAGGGTTCAGATCCGTCAGTTGCAATCCCAGCTGGATAAATTAAGACTACAGTCATCGCATTCTGTTAATCAGTCAAATAGAAAAAGCTAACTAAATTTGAGTGAAGGATTCAACTTGTCTGATTTTTTTCTATATTTTTTGTTACTCGGAGCAATTGCTCTTGGCTGGCTATCAGGGCGATGTCCCTGGCTTGACCGCAGTACAAATATAGCCCGCCCATTTAGAAACCTTCCTGCAGAAGACTATTTTATTGGTCTTAATTATCTCCTCAATGATGAGCCGGACGATGCAATCGACCTTTTCATCGACGCCCTGGAGGTTAATTCCAGCACCTTGCAAACCCACATGGCGCTGGGGAAATTATTGCGTCGCAGGGGCAAAGTGGATAGATCTATCTCGGTTTATCAGGACCTGCTTGGGCAAAACGGTTTTTCCAAGGCAGAGCTTAATAAGATTAAAATAAATTTGGTCCAAAGTTATATTGCCGCTGGACTTCTTGATCGTGCTGAGAATCTTCTTGAAGAATTGAGACGTGAAAAAGGAACTATCAAAATAGAGGCGCTCATCCATTCTGCCAATGTTTATCAACTGGAAAAAGACTGGCAGGAAGGGGTCGATGTTCTCATAGAATTGATTCGGCTATGTTCCCCCGCGGAGCGCGCTTATTATCAGAAACTTGCGTCTCATTTTTATTGTGAACTTGCAGAATCCGAGTTGAATAATGAGCACATGTCCAGAGCCCGAGAGTTTTTACAACAGGCTGCAGGCATGGATAAAAATAATGTCAGAGTAAGTATTTTGCGTGGCCAACTGGAAAACAGTTGTGGGAATTACCAAGAAGCAATAAAAAGCTACTTGCGTGTAAAGAAGCAGGACCCTGCATTTATGGCCGAGGTGTTTTATCCCTTGCTCGACTGCTATAAAAATGAAGGCAAAGAAAAAAGTCTTAGGAAATTTATTGATACATGTATTGCCGATGAAAATAATACATCGGTACTTCTGGGCCTTGCGGAATACCTACAAAAAGAAAATAGCGATCAGCAAGCCAGGGAGTTTCTGCTTGGACAATTGGCAGGCAAGCCATCATTGAGACTTTTGTTAAAAACCCTGAGTCTGAGTGAAGGCCAAAGTAATGGTGAGAATGAGGGCCAGGATAAAAATAGTAATGCAATCATTTTGTACAGGAAGGTCCTTGCAGAATACATCGATAGTAAGGCCCAATACCAGTGTGTGAACTGTGGTTTTGAATTGAAGAGCCTGCATTGGCAGTGTCCGAGCTGTTCACACTGGGGCAGCGTCAAACACGTAATCGGTATTTTGGGAGAATAGTACTGCGATTCAGCAGAGTGAGGAAAAAATGCTTATTGATAGACCCGTCATAGTTGCCCTGGACTTCCCGGATGCAGCAAGTGCCTTGTCCCTGGTAGAAAAACTTGATCCTTCACTATGCCGGGTAAAAGTTGGCAAGGAATTGTTTACCCGTGCCGGTCCTGAATTGGTAAAGGAGCTGCAAAAACAGCATTTCGATGTGTTTCTTGATCTCAAATATCATGATATTCCGAATACCGTAGCAGGGGCAGTAGCTGCTGCGGCAGATCTGGGTGTATGGATGGTCAATGTCCATGCCAGTGGCGGCAGAGCCATGCTGGAAGCGGCTCGTACAGCCCTGCCAAAAAATGGTGACACATTACTTATAGCGGTAACGGTATTAACCAGTATGGGGGCTGAGGATCTGCGTGAAATCAGTGTTACGGTAACCCCTGATGAACAGGTAAGCATTCTCGCCAAACTAAGCAGTGACTGCGAGTTGGATGGAGTCGTCTGCTCTGCGCGGGAAACTCCTGTTTTACGCAGTGAGCTGGCAGATGACTTTCTACTGGTAACCCCGGGTATTCGGCCAGCTGGAGATAGTCTGGACGACCAGAAACGGGTCATGACGCCAGCGCAGGCAATACAAAGCGGCAGCAATTACCTGGTGATTGGCAGGCCGGTCACACAGGCTGATGATCCCACAGCAAAACTGCGCATTATTATGGAAGAAATCCACGGCAAAAAATGATTTCTCTGCTACATTGATTTCAGCAGCATTTTGCTGCGTCACGGTTGGAGGAAATATATATTTACCCAATTCGCTTCATTGAAAATGAAAAAAATGAAAAAATTGAAACAAATGGAGAAAAGAATAAAAGGAAAATGGGAAAATAGAATTAATCCAATCAAAGCGATGAATGGAATCAAAGAAGGGGAGGTTTCTCTCCAGTGCCAAGGAGGCAGTAATATGCAATTTTCTAAAATCAGTCAGTTATCCGTTATTCCAAAATCCATTTTATTCAGTTTGTTGCTGACATTATCCTGGGCCAGCACCGCTCAGGATCATGAAAGTGATTCCTTGAATGCTGTTAGCGTAGAGGTAGAGCAGGTAAATATTAACCATGCTGATGCTCCTACAATTGCAAGAATGCTGGATGGTGTGGGTATAAGCAGAGCGGAAGCAATTGTTAACTTTCGCGATGAATATGGTGACTTCGCCAGCCTGGAAGAGCGGAAGCAATTGTTAACTTTCGCGATGAATATGGTGACTTCGCCAGCCTGGAAGAACTGTTGCTGGTCAAACGTGTGGGCGAAGTAACACTGCGTAATAATCAAGCCCGTATAAGTTTTGAGTAAACAGATTCGTGGATAAAAAAGGCGCCCATAGGCGCCTTTTTTTATGTAACAATCTAAAGCGTTAATAAATGGCTCTGGCTATTTAAAAGAGCCAGAGCCAGTATCTGCCGCTATAATTATTAACTCTTAATAATTTCGAACCAGAGAATCATTTAGATGTATGAATAATACCTTGCTGTTACCGGCAGCTTTTGTTTTTTCGTTTCTGGCATGCTGCCTGATAATCTGGCTGTCGAAGGGGCGTCACTGGCTGGATATTCCCAATGACAGGAGCTCACATGAGACTCCTACGCCGACGGCTGGAGGCATGGCATTTGTCACCGTGTTCTGTATTGCTGCACTTCTTGTATTCAGAGTGGAGGATCCAGGTTTTAACTACTCCCTTGTCTTGTTACTCGGGTTTTCAATCGCTGTTTTGGGGCTTATGGATGATATTTTTCAGCTAGGAATTGGTCCCAGGCTATCGACTCAGGCTGTCGCTGTGTTCGGCGTTCTGGCGATCTTTGGCAGTCCTGTGCTGCCTTTCTTTGGACTTGGTCTGGACCTTGGATTTATCGGCTACCTGTTAATTTTTGCCGCTATGCTCTGGTTTATTAACCTATTTAATTTTATGGATGGGCTGGATGGTATCGCTACCATGGAGACCCTGTTTATTTTGTTATCGGTTATCTGGCTTACCTTTTCTGATGATAGTGAGGCGCTGAGAAACCTGTCACTGCTCCTGGTTGCCTGTCTGTCAGGTTTCCTGCTGGTCAACTTCCCGCCAGCACGACTATTTATGGGAGATTGCGGTAGTAATTTTCTTGGTTTCATATTGGGTGTGGCGGCTTTGATCAGTACGACTTCCGGCCTTACCAATATATGGGTATGGAGCATTTTGGCTGGTGTATTTATCGTAGATTCAACATATACGCTGATAAAAAGAATGTCTGACGGTGAAACCTGGTATTACGCTCATCGCAATCATGCATACCAGATTGCTGCGCGCCGGTTAAACAGTCATCTGCAGGTTGTAATGCTGGCTTCTGCCATTAATATTTTCTGGTTATTGCCTCTGGCCTGGATTTGTCACCGATATCCCGACTGGGGGCTTGTCCTCGTAATGATTGCCTGGCTACCGCTGTTGTTGCTGACGATGAAGGTTAGGGCAAGCCAATTGCATGATCTGAAGGAAACAAAAAACATAGGCAAAAACATGGGTGCATAGGTGCATGGATGATAGTAGCGACAATATAAAAGCCTGAATTAAAAAGTCATAGAACAGAGATAATGGAAAATCAGTAAAGAAGTGGGCATCAGACTAAAATCAGACAAAAATCATACAAAAGTAGCAGCGGGAAAAGATAAAAAAATAGTAGGAAGAGAGCAGACAGGTAATAAAATGGGAGTAGTAAATAGTAGAAAGAGGCTTGCAAGAGGGGTGGAAGAGGCTTGAGAGAGGCTCGAGAGAGGCTTGAAAGAGTTTTAAAAGAGAGTAGAAAGAAATTAAAAAAGCGGCGAATGCTTATTTTAGCGCGAACACCTGCTGACAAACTCTTGCTGTAATCAGGCATACCTTGATAGATCTTACTTTATCTGCCGATATCACCTTATATCGTCTGCCAATATCGAGGATATGGCTTAAATACAGCGGGGAGTGGAAAATGGCTGCCCAAGTTGGACTCGAACCAACAACCAAGTGATTAACAGTCACCTACTCTACCATTGAGCTATTGGGCAGTAACGTGGATTTTTCGAGAAGGCGAATACTAATTACTAATGCCTTGACGGTCAATACTCAAGCCCGATAAATTTTCAGTTGATATTAAAAAGACGTTTTACCTGCTTACTGCTTTACCCATACAATAGCGGGTTTACCGCCCGACTCCACAACGATTTAACCTCCCTCTATGGATAAAAAATTTCATTTGCAGGCCAAGTTCAAGGCAGCTGGCGATCAGCCAGAAGCAATTGCGGCCCTGCTGGAAGGTCTTGAAGATGGGCTGGCGGCCCAAACTCTGCTTGGCGTCACCGGTTCAGGCAAGACTTTCACTATTGCCAATGTGATCGCTGAATCCCAGAGGCCAACACTTATCATGGCGCCCAACAAGACTCTAGCAGCCCAACTCTATGGGGAATACAAGGAATTCTTTCCTGATAATGCCGTAGAGTATTTCGTTTCCTATTACGATTACTACCAGCCGGAAGCCTATGTACCGGCTTCGGATACCTATATTGAGAAAGATTCTTCGGTCAATGATCATATTGAACAAATGCGCCTATCCGCTACCAAGGCATTGCTGGAGCGCCGCGACGTCATTGTTGTGGCAACAGTATCTGCCATTTATGGTTTGGGGGACCCGACCCAGTATCTGGATATGGTGTTGCACCTGAATGTTGGTGGCAAGCTGGATCAACGAGTTCTATTACGTCGTCTTGCCGAGCTGCAATACAGTCGTAATGATATGGAGTTGCATCGCTCTTCGTACAGAGTTCGCGGGGATGTGATCGATATTTATCCGGCAGAATCGGAAACCAATGCCATTCGTATTGAAATGTTTGATGAAGAAATTGAAAGTCTGGCATGGTTTGATCCTCTGACAGGTGAGGTTCAGCAACGTGTCCAGCGTCTGAATGTATTTCCCAAATCCCACTATGTCACCTCCCGTGATCGACTGCAGAATGCTGTGGAGGAAATCAAACTTGAGTTGCAGGAAAGGCTGGCTTACCTGGAGAAAAATAATCGTCTGGTAGAAGCCCAGCGACTTGGTCAGCGTACCCAGTTTGATCTGGAAATGATCAGGGAAATTGGATACTGCACAGGAATTGAAAATTATTCACGTTATCTGTCGGGCAGACTGGAGGGGCAGCCGCCGCCCACCCTGTTTGATTACTTGCCAGAGGATGGTTTTGTGGTGGTCGATGAGTCTCATGTGGCTATTCCCCAGATTGGCGCGATGTATAAAGGCGATCGTTCCCGCAAGGAAAACCTGGTTAATTACGGCTTTCGCTTACCCTCCGCTCTGGATAACCGTCCCCTGCGTTTTGAGGAATGGGAGAACCTGGTTCCTCAGCTGATTTTTGTCTCGGCTACGCCTGGCCCCTATGAAGAAGAAAAACAGGGGCAATTGGTAAGACAGGTTGTACGTCCTACCGGATTACTTGATCCCGAACTGGAGGTAAGGCCGGCACTTCACCAGGTGGATGACCTGTTGTCGGAAATCAAGATTCGCGTTGAAAAAGAAGAGCGGGTGCTGGTCACTGTATTGACCAAGCGCATGGCTGAAGATCTTACTGATTACCTTGCCGAGAATAATATCAGGGTGAGGTATCTGCATTCGGATATTGATACTGTCGAGCGTGTAGAAATTATTCGCGACTTACGCCTTGGTGTATTTGATGTCCTGGTAGGTATTAACCTGCTCAGGGAAGGGCTCGATATCCCGGAAGTGTCTCTGGTTGCAGTGCTGGATGCAGATAAGGAGGGTTTTCTGAGGTCTGAACGTTCGCTGATCCAGACCGTTGGCCGAGCTGCCAGGAACCTCCACGGTAAGGCGATTCTCTACGCAGACCGCGTAACCGGGTCGATGCAGAGGGCTATCGATACCACGGAAGCGCGCCGTAAAGTCCAGGTTGAATTTAATAAAGCCAATAACATTACGCCGCAAGGGATACGTAAAGCCGTCGCCGATATCATGGAAGGGGCGTCACATGCGCCGGGAGTGTCAAAAAAGTCCTACAAGGATCTGGCTAAAGTGGCGGAAAAAGGCGGCGATTACGCTGTAAAACTGGCCTCCATGAGTAGTGCAGAACTGGAAAAGGAAGTGGCAAGGCTGCAGGAACTCATGTACGAACATGCCAGGAATCTCGAGTTTGAACAGGCTGCCCAGATACGTGATCAGTTGGGCAAAGTTAATGAGCTCTTTGTACTCAATTCCTAATCTTAATTAAGTCCCGTATATCTCTGTAATCCTTGTAGTTTATAAGCCTTGTCACTATAATCGCCCATCTTTCCCGAAGCAGGGCTGAATGCCCAGTAATTACCGGTTTAAATTAATGACTGGATGGCCGGGAAAGACTTGGGAAATGACATTCGGACGGCTCTTGAAACGGTTATTTTGTTTCTGGGTTGATCCATACCGCAAAGGGTAAACTGATCGCAATAGGCGCGTAGCTCAGTTGGTTAGAGCGCTACCTTGACATGGTAGAGGTCACCAGTTCGAATCTGGTCGTGCCTACCAATCCCCTGAAAGACGTTGTAACAGGATATTGGCAACCCCTTTTCAGTCAGACTTTTGTAATGCACATAGAAATAACTTTTTGAATCTAGTTGAGTAACAGATGGTAGCCATCACTCTGCCTGACGGCAGTCAGAAAACATTTGATAGTCCGGTTACAGTCCTTCAGGTTGCAGAATCAATCGGCCCCGGACTGGCCAAAGCTGCGCTTGCCGGAAAAGTAAATGGCGAGGCAGTAGATGTTTCGTATCTGATCGAGGCGGACACTGAATTATCCATCATTACCGGGCGCGATGATGAAGGTCTCGAGATCATAAGACATTCCTGTGCTCATCTGATGGCCAATGCTGTGCAGAACCTGTTTCCGGAAGCTCAGGTCACCATAGGTCCAGTAATAGAAAATGGCTTTTTCTATGATTTTGCCTATGAGAGGCCATTTACGCCAGAAGACCTGCAAGCTATAGAAAAGGAAATGACACGACTTACAAGGGAAAATATTCCTGTTGCGCGTTCGGTCATGAGCAGAGCCGAGGCAAAAGCTCTGTTTAGTGACATGGGTGAAAAGTACAAAGTTGAAATAATGGAAAGCATTCCGGGTGACGAAGAACTTTCCTTTTACAAGCAGGGTGAGTTTATCGATCTGTGCCGGGGGCCTCACGTTCCTGCTACCGGCGCTATCAAGTCTTTCAAGTTAATGTCCGTGGCCGGCGCCTACTGGCGTGGCGATTCCAGTAATGAAATGTTGCAGCGTATCTATGGCACTGCCTGGAACGACAAGAAAGATCTGAAACAATACCTGCATATGATCGAGGAAGCTGAACGCCGTGACCACAGAAAACTGGGTAAGCGCTTTGAACTGTTCCATTTTCAGGAAGAGGCACCTGGCATGGTGTTCTGGCATCCAAAGGGCTGGACTGTTTACCAGATAATTCGCGAATACATGCAGAATATCTGGAAGGACAATGGCTACCAGGAAATTAATACACCACAACTGGTTGATTATTCATTGTGGGAAAAATCCGGACATGCGGACAAATTTGCCGATGAAATGTTCAGCGTCGAGTCTGACAACCGGATGTATGCCATCAAGCCAATGAATTGTCCTTGCCATATTCAGGTTTTTAACCAGGGGCTGAAAAGTTACAGAGACTTGCCCTTGCGTCTGGCTGAATTTGGGGCCTGTCATCGCTATGAGCCTTCTGGTGCCATGCATGGTCTTATGCGCGTTCGCAGTTTCACCCAGGATGATGCGCATATATTCTGTGCAAAAGAGGACATTCAGGCTGAAGTATCTGAGTTTATTCAGTTGGTTAATAAGGTTTACAACGATTTCGGTTTTGAGGAAGTGCTGCTGAAATTATCAACACGTCCTGAAAAGCGCGTTGGGTCCGATGAAATCTGGGATGAAGCAGAAAAAGCGCTGGAAATAGCTCTGAATGAAACCGGCAAGCCCTGGGACCTGCAACCGGGTGAGGGTGCTTTTTACGGACCAAAAATTGAATTTACACTGAAAGATTGTATGGGCCGGCAAATGCAGTGTGGCACTATTCAGGTCGACTTTTCCATGCCTGGTAGATTGGGTGCTGAATTTGTGACTGAGAACAACACCAAAGAAACGCCAGTGATGTTACACCGGGCAATTTTTGGCTCATTTGAGCGGTTCATCGGTATTTTGATCGAGCATTACGAGGGAGCCTTTCCCGGCTGGCTGGCACCGGAGCAGGCGGTAATTCTGAATATTACCGACAAACAGGCCGATTATTGTGAAAAAGTAGTGAAATCATTGCAAAACAAGGGGTTCCGGGTAAAAGCTGACTTGAGAAATGAAAAAATCGGCTTTAAAATCCGCGAGCACACGCTGCAGAAGATTCCTTACTTGCTGGTTGTCGGCGATAAGGAAGTTGAAGCAGGGTCAGTCGCTGTGCGTGACAGAACCGGAAATGACCTGGGTGTAATGACTATCGATGAATTCTCGGTACTGTTACAACAGGATATAGACCAGCTGGGGCGTGCAAGTGGCCCGGTTGAAGCCTAAAAAAATCAGCAAAATAAAGCGGAGAATTTGATTATCAAGCGAGATAGTGACAAGAGCAAGAAAGCACTGGTAAACGACGAGATCTTAAGTGATCCCGTGCGTTTAATCCTTTCCGATGGTGGACAGCAGGGAATAGTCAGCCTAGAAGAGGCCAGAGGACTGGCAGATGAATCCAAGCTGGATCTTGTATTAATTTCTCCGGATGCAGAACCACCTGTTTGCAAAATTATGGATTTTGGCAAACATGTGTTTGAACTGAAGAAACAGAAAGCAGCGAACAAAAAGAAACAGAAAGTAATTCATATCAAGGAGATGAAGTTCAGACCAGGGACGGAAGAAGGAGATTATCAGGTAAAACTACGCAACCTGATACGTTTCCTAGAAGATGGGGACAGGGCCAAGGTTTCATTACGATTCCGTGGCCGTGAAATGGCCCATCAAGAGTTGGGTGCAGAGATGATGATGCGTATCAAGGAAGATCTCTTGGAGTATGGCACGGTCGACCAGGATCCAAAAATGGAAGGTCGTCAGTTAACCATGGTCCTTGCACCTTTAAAGAAAAAGAAGCAGTAACCTTCCCACTTAATTGCCGGAAAACTCCCGTCAATAGCGGGGGCAGGGGACTTGTTTCATTTTATTAATCGTAAAGGGGTATGCCTTCAGGAAAGGCCAAGCCACCTTTAAATGCGGAGTTTATGAAAATGCCAAAGCAGAAAGTTCACAGTGGCGCGGCCAAGCGTTTTAAAAAAACCGGGTCGGGGATCAAGCGTAAAAGCGCTTACAAAAGCCATATCCTAACCAAGATGACCACCAAGCGTAAGCGTCAGTTACGCGGGACTCAGCAGGTAAATCCTGCCGATCTCGGTAATGTAAAACGCATGTTGCGTCTGGATTAATGGTCTTAATAATTATTCTCGGAGGATATAAAAATGGCACGAGTTAAACGCGGGGTTGTAGCCCGTCGCAAGCACAAAAAAGTATTAAAGCAGGCTAAAGGGTATTACGGTGCCCGTAGCAGAGTATTTCGCGTAGCCAAGCAGGCAGTCATCAAGGCAGGTCAATATGCCTATCGTGACCGTCGTGTGAAGAAGCGTGTATTTCGCGCACTCTGGATTACACGTATCAATGCCCAGGCAAGAGAACTGGGAATGTCTTACAGCCGCCTGATAGCCGGCTTGAAAAAAGCGAACATTGAAATGGACCGCAGGGTACTGGCCGATCTGGCCGTCAATGATAAAGAAGCTTTTTCTGCTGTTGTTGAGCAGGCCAAGGCTGCCTTAGCCTGATAACCGGGATTTGGCTGCTTCACTGGAAGCAGCCTGCTTTCTAACAAGGTTGTCATGGGTAATTTGTCAGCATGGAAAATCTAGACGCGCTTACCAGCGATGCACTACAGGCGATTGAACAGGCTCAGGATATACCCGGGCTTGAGCAACTGCGTGTTCAGTATTTAGGAAAAAAAGGCAGCTTGACGGATCTTTTAAAAGGTCTTGGTAAGCTCGATCCTTCTGAAAGACCCCAGGCAGGCGCCTCTATCAACGCAGCAAAGGTCCAGGTTCAGGATGCGCTGGAAGCGCGCAAACTGACCCTGAGCGCCGCAGCTGAAGTCACTCAGCAGAAAGCTGAAGCCGTTGATGTAACACTACCCGGTCGACGCCAGAGCTCCGGGGGACTGCATCCAGTTACCCGAACGCTGCAGCGGATTGAATCTATTTTCGCAACGGCCGGCTTCGATGTTGTGCAGGGTCCTGAAATAGAGGACGACTATCATAACTTTGAAGCCCTGAATATTCCGGCTCATCATCCCGCCAGAGCCATGCACGATACCTTCTATTTTGACTCCGGTCTGCTGTTGAGAACTCATACTTCTACAGTTCAGGTCAGGGTCATGGAGGAAGGCGAAGCACCATTTCGATTTATCTGTCCGGGACGGGTATACCGCTGTGATTCAGATCTTACGCACACGCCCATGTTTCATCAGGTTGAAGGCATGCTGGTAGATGAGCACGCCACAATGGCTGACCTGAAAGGTTTGCTGGTTGAGTTTTTGCAGGTATTTTTTGAGGCTGACCTGGAGGTCCGCTTCAGACCTTCCTATTTCCCGTTCACAGAACCCTCGGCAGAAATGGATGTGCAATGCGTATCCTGTAAGGGCGAAGGTTGCCGTGTGTGCAGCCATACCGGTTGGCTTGAAGTAGGCGGTTGCGGCATGGTGCACCCCAATGTATTGAGATCTTCCAATATAGATTCGGAAAAGTTCACGGGATTTGCCTTTGGAATGGGCGTGGACCGACTCGCCATGTTGCGCTATCAGATTAACGATCTGCGTTTGTTGTTTGATAATGATCTGCGTTTCTTGCGCCAGTTCAGCGAAGGTCAGGGTGTTTAAGCATGCAATTCAGTGAAAGCTGGTTAAGGGAATGGATCAATCCTGATATAGATACGGATACGCTTGTTGCTCAGCTCACTATGGCGGGGCTTGAGGTCGACAGCGTTACAGCTGCAGGCCAGTATTTCAGTGGCGTAATCATTGCAGAAGTTCGAAGTGTAGAACCCCACCCTGATGCCGATAAACTGCGAGTCTGTCAGGTGTTTAATGGCACAGATCTTTTCCAGGTGGTGTGCGGTGCCGCTAATGTTGCGGCTGGCCAAAAAGTAGCCTATGCCAGTCTTGGCGCTCTATTAGGCAAAGAATTCAAGATTAAAAAAGCCAAATTGCGCGGTGTAGAATCCTTCGGCATGATTTGTTCCGCAGAGGAACTGGGTCTTGCAGAACAGTCAGATGGCATTATGGTGCTTCCCGCAGAGGCAGAACTCGGGATAGATATCCGCAAATTTCTTGCGCTGGATGATTCTCTTATTGAGGTTGACCTTACGCCAAACCGGGGCGATTGTTTAAGTATTGCCGGTATAGCACGGGAAGTAGGGGTGTTAAACAACTTACAGGTCACAGCCCCCTCTATAGATACAGTCGCCCCACAAATTGACGAAACTTTTCCAATTAGCCTGGAAAGCCCGCAACATTGCCCGCGTTATTTGGGCAGAGTTCTGAAAAATATTAATCCAGACGTTCAGTCGCCACAGTGGTTACAGGAAAGGCTTCGGCGCAGCGGCATCAAGAGTATAGACCCTGTCGTCGATGTCACGAATCTGGTGATAATGGAGCTTGGCCAGCCCATGCATGCCTTTGATTACGAAAAACTCGAAGGCGGTATTAATGTGCGCCTGGCTGCAAACAAGGAAAAGTTGACCCTGCTGGATGGTAAGGAAGTGGAGTTAAGTCCGGATACCCTGGTTATTGCTGATAGCAAAAAGGCCCTCGCAATTGCCGGTGTAATGGGAGGTCTGGACAGCTCGGTTCAGGCATATACCAGCCATATATTTCTGGAAAGTGCTTTTTTTACCCCACAATGCATCGCTGGCAAGGCTCGATCCTATGGCCTGCAGACAGATGCGGCGCACCGCTTTGAGCGCGGGGTTGATTTTAACCTGCCGCGTCAGGCGATGGAGCGGGCTACAACCTTACTACTGGAGATAGTAGGCGGTGAGGCCGGACCTGTCATAGAAGAGGTGCAGTCCCTGCCTGAAGACAAAACTGTCGCACTAAGAGCAGAGCGAATTTCCCGTATTCTCGGAATTACCATGAGTGCAGAGCAGGTTGAGTCAATTCTAACCGGTCTTGGGCTTACCCTGATAAACAAAGATGCAGAGAGCTGGACGTTTGCAGTACCTTCCTGGCGCTTTGACATCGCTATTGAAGAAGATCTGGTCGAAGAGCTGGCCAGGATCTTTGGCTACGATAATCTGCCAGTCACCGAGCCGCTCAGCCGTTTTTCGCTGAAACCCCAGGTCGAGGCAAGGGTTGGTTTACCGACAATTCGAGAACGTCTTACCGCGCTGGGTTACCAGGAAGTCATTACCTACAGCTTTGTCGATAAAAAGCTGGAGTTGCTTCTGGGTGCAGCGGAGACGGATCTGCTGCCATTGGCAAACCCCATATCCCAGGATATGTCTGTCATGCGCACAAGTCTTTGGCCAGGCTTGCTTGGTACCCTGCAGTATAATCATCACCGTCAGCAAAACCGTGTAAGAATATTTGAATCAGGGCTTGTATTTTCAAACAGAAACAATAATATAGAGCAGATATCTAAAGTAGCTTCTATATTGTGGGGAAGTCAGTTTCCAGAGCAATGGGGAGAGCAGGGAACGCCTGTCGATTTCTTCAGTATGAAGGGAGATCTGGAATCTTTGCTGGGTCTGACACTGGAAGAACAGGGCTTTTCTTTTATCGCGGATACTCATCCAGCACTGCAGCCAGGTCAGACTGCACGTGTGGTCCGTGGAGAGAAAACTATTGGCTGGCTCGGCGCCTTAGCTTCAAGTGCTCAGCAACACATTGATATTAATGGAAAAGTTTACCTTATGGAACTGGACCTTGAGGCTGTTGCAGAGGCAAGATTACCCGTTTACCAGGAGCTGTCTCGCTTCCCGTCAGTACGCCGTGACCTTGCCGTAATCGTAGATGTTGCTCAGCAGACTGGAGAAATACAGCTTGCTATCAAGGAAAAGGCGGGGGAACTGCTCTCTGAAATCGTTATTTTTGACGTTTATCAGGGCCAAAACATTGAAAAAACTAAAAAAAGTCTTGCAATAGGCTTGACCTTCCAGCATCCTTCCCGCACTCTTACGGATGAAGAGATAAACTCAATAATTAATAACTGTATCAACGTCCTAGAAGCACAATTTAATGCTGAGTTAAGGATGTAAACAGGGTTTTCATTAGTATAAATTTTGTAATTTGCAGGTCAGTTAGCGGACAAAATATCGGGATCAATCGATCATTAGTATGAGAGCTTAATCGATCATTAGTATGAGAGCTTAGCCTCTTTCTCGCTAACGCTATTTGACCAGGTCTATAGTTAGATCTAGAGCAAAATAATAGCAAAGTAATAGCAAAGCTAGAAAAGTAGAAAAGGTAGAGAGCTATGTCCGGTAGTGCACTGACAAAAGCAGAGATGGCTGAAAAACTGTTTGATGAGATGGGTCTCAACAAACGGGAAGCCAAAGAGCTTGTAGAGCAATTCTTTGAAGAAATTAGGCTCTCGCTGGAAGGTAACGAGCAGGTGAAACTGTCAGGTTTTGGCAATTTTGATCTGCGCGACAAGCGCCAGCGTCCAGGCAGAAACCCGAAAACCGGTGAAGAAATCCCAATTCAGGCGCGACGCGTAGTAACCTTCCGACCAGGACAAAAACTAAAATCAAGAGTTGAAGATTATGCTGGAACCAAGTCATAACGCTGAACTTCCTGAAATTCCTGCTAAACGCTATTTCACAATCGGCGAGGTTAGCAATCTCTGTGATGTAAAACCCCATGTATTGCGTTACTGGGAACAAGAATTCACTCAGCTCAAACCTGTAAAACGCAGAGGCAACCGACGTTATTACCAGCGTCAGGATGTGATGTTAATCCGACAGATTAGAGAACTACTCTATGAGCAGGGCTTCACTATTGGTGGAGCAAGACAGCGTATGGCAGGTAGTGATACTCAGGACGAGGCACCTGCAGTCAATAAACAGCTTGTCAGGGACCTGATTAGTGATGTTGAGGAAGCGTTGAAAGATCTGGCCTGATATCAATCAGCTAGTTTCACATTTGCTATTCCGTTTTAAATACAGATTACGTCGGAGTGTAGCGCAGCCTGGTAGCGCACCACACTGGGGGTGTGGTGGTCGTCGGTTCAAATCCGGCCACTCCGACCAATTTCTTTAATAACTTAAAACCCTCATTCTTTTCTCCTTTAAATTACTGTGCGTAATTCACTCTGCCAGCTTTTTGCCATTAAAAAATGGTGGATAAACTCAATAGCATTGTGAATGGCGGTGCTGCTGCTAAATCCTTATTTGATCAAAGTCTGCTACCTCAGATAAAAAATTGCATCATTAACAGTAAAAACAGTTCTTTTTTTACTTTTCCTGTAGTGGGAGCTTGGGTTTTTATCAACCTGGA
>Ga0181595_10000922_pt1 | contig 32740 bp, 23 predicted proteins | sample 041ome_7_FD_145604 | JGI IMG/M metagenome (GOLD analysis project Ga0181595, IMG submission 145604) | Coastal salt marsh microbial communities from the Groves Creek Marsh, Skidaway Island, Georgia - 041401AS metaG (spades assembly) | ecosystem: Environmental > Aquatic > Marine > Intertidal zone... | reverse complement strand
TTACCCTGATCTGTTGCCATGCCAGTAGTAGTATATCGTTTTACATGTTCAACCGAATGATACCCCTCTCTTACTGCAAGTTTAATGTCTGCAGCAGTTGCATCATTTTGAAAATCAACAAAGGCAGTTTTGTTTGAAATATAAGGCTGGCCTGATTGTACCAACCATACAGGAAGAGGAGCCCAGTTTTGCTTGTTTTCATCTGTTTGAGGTATTGCAAATGGTTCTTGCTCTATAATCCGCTTATTTTCTTTTGCGAGTTTCGTTACGAGCGAGCTGGTTATTCTTGTTGCTTGAGATAATGCTTTGCCAAGTTGAAAAGTGCCATTAGCAGAGCCGATTGAAACCCAGTCATCAGACTTGTTTTCAGGGCGGTAACAGGATGTTCGCTCGTCCCAAATAAGTCTTCCCTTGCGCTGAGAGTGAAGATGAACAACAGGGTTGAGACCACCAGACATAGCCAAAAAATTACAATCCATATGAACAGCATCTGAGGTTGGCCCCCCACTTTCAGTGTCATACTCGGCAATATCAACAGATGCGATATGACGTGTTCCGTGCGCTGCTATTACAGCATGACCTGTTCGAACATCGATGCCTAATTTACGCATGGTTGTGATTATTTGTGATTTTGGATTATCTCTTAAATCAACAATACACCTTACAAACCCGCCTGCTTGATGTATCGCAAGCGCAGTATAGTAGGCATCATCATTATTGGTAAAAATAATGGCCCGTGTGCCAGCAAGTACATCATATCGAAAGATATAGCTTCGAGTCGCAGAAGAAAGCATAACCCCCGGCAGGTCATTTCCAGAGAATATAAGAGGGCGCTCGATAGCACCTGTTGCTAAAATGACTTTTGCGGCACGCAGTTTCCATAGGCGCTGTTTTGGCAGATGCGCCTCTTTGATGCTTAAATGCTCTGTTACCCGCTCTGCCATGAGGATAAAATTATCATCCATGCTAGCTGCAATAGTTGTCCGCACAAGACAGGTAACATTTGGCATTGAATGCAGTTTTTTTATAACGCTGCTAACCCATTCCATTGCTGGTTTCTGGTCAATGTTAAAATTATTATCTGTAAGAAGCCAGCCCCCTAATTCAGATTGCTCATCTGCAATAATAACTCTTGCGCCAGCATTTGCTGCAACCAAGGCGGCCTGCAATCCAGATGCACCGCCGCCAGCTACTAGTAGATCGCAATGGGCATATTTATGCTCATACCTATCGGGGTCATGATGGTCTTTTGAAACCTTGCCAAGACCTGCAGCTTGACGTATGAACCTCTCATAAAACATCCAGAGCGACGCTGGCCACATAAAGGTTTTATAGTAAAAGCCAGCTGGGAAAAATCGTGCAAACATGCTATTAATAGATAAGAAGTCAATGTTAAGGCTTGGAAATCGGTTTTGTGATTCAGCGACAAGACCATCATATATTTCTAGTTGAGTTGCTCTCAAATTTGGCTCAGCATTGGAGGGGTGTCTTACCCGAATAAGCGCATTTGGCTCCTCGCTGCCACATCCAAGAATGCCGCGTGGACGATGATATTTAAAGGATCTGCCAACCAGATGCACGCCATGCGCAAGTAATGCAGATGCAAGAGTGTCTCCCTCAAAGCCAGTATATTTTTTGCCATCAAAAGTGAATTGAACCGGTTTTTGTCTATTAATGGCTTTGCTCTTCGCACGCAATCTGTGACTTTGCTTAGGGCTCATTTTATGTTCCTTTTGGCAGGTTTGCTTGCTGCCTCAGCTTTGCTTTTACGTCGCCAATTAGCCTGATATGCTTTTTTCCCTTTGGCTGTTTTTGGCATTTGTCCCATTGGGTAAATTTCTATTATTTCATGACTAATCGTATCTCTTGCAAGATTAAACCAACGCCGGCATCCACTTGTGTGACACCAGCGCTCCAGAAAAACACCTTTTGGGTTATCTCGCATAAATAGATATTCGCTAAACGCTGTATCGGTAAGTTTGTTATCTGCAATCGGGCGCGCAATATGCGCCTCGCCACCACAGCTAAATTCAGTTTCATCTCTGTTGCCACAGACAGGACAATTAATTTTTAACATTTAATGTCTCCCCTGCTTTTGACATTTAAGTGATAGCAAGTAAAACAAACAAAACTTAATGTGCAACACCCGCCGCTCCATGCTCGTCAATTAAATATCCAGTCTCAAATCGTTTCAGGCTATAAGGCAATGCAATAGAATTTGGTCTGTCATGAGCTATTAGATTTGCAAAAACATGACCCGATCCTGGGGTGGATTTAAAACCGCCAGTACCCCAGCCGCAATTAAAATAAAGCCCCTTTATATCTGTTTTTGATATAATTGGGGAGGCATCAGGACAGGTATCTACAATACCGCCCCACTGACGTAACATGCGCAAGCGCGATAAAAACGGGAATAAATCTACCGCAGCTGCTACCATATGTTCAGGTATAGGCCAGGATCCTGTCTGCGCATAGGAGTTATATTTATCAACACCTGCCCCTAATACCATCTCCCCTTTATCAGATTGGCTAATATACATGTGAACTGCATTTGACATAATTACGGTGTCTAATATGGGTTTTATGGGCTCGGATACGAGTGCCTGTAATGGTCGGCTAGCAATGGGAAGTCTAATATTTGCCATATCTGCAAGAACACTTGAATGCCCCGCAACTACGCAGCCAACTTTGGGCGTTTTGATGAAGCCTTTGCTTGTTTCAATACCGGTTATTTGGCCCCCGTTACGGCGCAGACCAGTAACCTCGCAATTTTGAATTATATCAACACCTAAATCATCAGCTGCCCTTGCATATCCCCATGCGACCGCATCATGGCGGGCTGTTCCCCCACGCTTCTGAAGAAATCCTCCCATCACTGGATAGCGGTTATCTGGACTGATATTTATTGTTGGTACGCGTTTTTTAATTTCTGCAGGGGTTAGTATATCTGAATCAATACCATTTAAGCGGATTGCATGAACCCTGCGCGACATGCCTTTTAGCTCATGTTCGGAGTGGGTAATTGTAAGCACCCCTCTTTGGCTAAACATCACGTTGAAATTTAAATCCTGCGAAAGCCCCTCCCATAATTTTAGGGCATGCTCATAAATGCCAGCTGACTCGTCCCACATATAGTTAGAGCGAATTATTGTGGTGTTTCTGCCAGTATTACCACCGCCTAGCCATCCCTTTTCAATCACAGCAATGTTAGTCATTCCATGTATACTTGCTAGATAATATGCGCTCGCAAGCCCGTGTCCGCCGCCACCAATTATCACAGCATCATAAGCAGGCTTTGGTTCTGCGTGGCGCCAAGCCTGTTGCCAGTTTTGATGATAACTAGCAGCATTTCTGGCAAGCGAAAAGATAGAGTAGCGCTTTGATTTTTGTGTAAGCACTCTGCTTCCTCTATCCAAATCTGTATTAGCCATTGAGTAGATACTCCTTATTTAAATACCAATCCTGACAGTAAATTAACCTGTATGCATTCTACTATTCAGGGCCCTATCATAACTGTAGAAATGATTTTTAAAAAATTCATGTGTTACCTTTAGTTGGTGTGCCGACAGGTAAAAAAAATATATCTTGATACCGTCCTCACATAATCTCAATTCGACACAATATTAAAATTAAGTGTTGAAATTATATCTTTTATTATCTGATACTTGACCGTGGAAAAATTCCTTCCAACTCGTATCAATAAGATGTAAAAGTTAATATATCTATAGTCGGTTAGCGTTAAGGATAAGATATGAAACAAGGTCTATTAGTGTTTTGTTTTTTAGTAGTTGGACTTGTTACTGTTTTTGCGGGCTTGTATATTTGGCAAATGCTTGGCCCTATTAGCTTATCTATCCATGGCTGGCTTGCGATAATTGCTGGTGTAGGAGGCTCTTTTCTGCTTGGCGGCGGATTAATGGCGCTTAGTTTTTATTCAGCAAAGTCAGGTCATGATGACAAGGTTGCTGAATATGACCCATTTCAATCTTTAAAGTAATTTTTAATAAGTTTATTAGATTGACTCAGTTTGCCGAATCATTCAAAACTTTAAAAAAGAACAAAACATGAACAAACTACAAGTAAAATAGAGTTTTAAATGAATAAACAGCAAAGATTTGAAGCATTAAAGAATGAGATATGGCAGAATTATTTTTCTGCAAGTAAAGCTCAAAAAGCAATTAGTTTAGATGTATCTGAGATTGATGATTGTCTGGATGGTGGATTAACTATTGGCAGGGTTCATCTTATTACAGGTTCTGGTTATTCAGGGGCTGTTCGCGGATTTACACTGGCAATTCTACGCAAAGTTATGCATGAAAAACCATTTGGCTACATTGTCTGGTGTACCAATCTGAATAGTTCTGATGGCATACTATATGGTGCTGGATTAGCGGCAATAGGAATTGACCCTGCACGCCTTATTCTTGTTGATGAGTCACATCCATTGCGCGGTGTGGCCGCAATGGAGGAGGCATTAAACGCCGCTAGACAAAATGGCGAAGTAGCAATCAAGATAGCTGCTGTAATAGGAGACTATGCACAATTAGCTAATAGCCTAGATCTTTGGTACAAAACAGCTAGGCGTCTGCAACTTGCAGCAGAGCAGGGTAATGTCCTAGCGCTTATGACAGGCATAACAGCACGCATAATTCCAGCTGCTGGTTTTGAGAGTTATTGGCAGGTATCAACAGCTGTTAGACAAATATCTTCAGAACAAATAGTATCAGATAATCACTTTTACGATAGTGCGTCATGGCATGTTAAATTATCTCGCACCCGTTCTGGGCGCCAGTGGACAGGTAATCTTAGTTGGCAATTTTCAACAGGCACACTATCTCACAAGCCAGCTGTTAATGCCCAAACCGGCTATCGGGTGCCAACACGCCAATTCGTATCACATGTTTCATGATATCAGCTGAACGGTACCTGCTATATTATGTCATCGTCTAATAGTGAATTTATCTATATATGGTTTTATGATTTGCCAGTCAGGCTGGCCTGTCATCAACAAGGGTGGCAGTTAGATGCAACGGTTGCTATTTACCATATTGTTAACACACGGCAAATCATTTGCTATGCTTCACATACCGCAAAACAAGCTGGAATTTTGATAGATATGTCTGTTGCAGATGCACAAGCCATTCTGCCAACATGTCACTTTCGCTGCTATGATGATATAGCTGTAAAAAACTGGTTATCCAGAGTTGGTCAGTGGGCATGGCGCTATACCCCGCTTACCGGCATTGATTCAGAATCCCTTGGAATTTGGATGAATGTAACAGGTGCAACCCATCTAGTAGGTGGGGTTGCTACTATGTGTGATGCCTTACAAATAGAATTTAATCAAATAAGCGTATCTGCCCAGATAGCAGCAGCGCCAACTTATGGAGCTGCTTGGGCTTTTGCACATTTTTCAGAATTTATTGCAAGACCAAGCTTGCAACAAAACAGACCTGTTATTATGTGTGACGAGCGTGCTATTCTACGCCAAAAATTACAGCCTTTACCAGTGGCGGCTTTACGTATTTCAGCAGATATTGAAGCAGGTCTAAGGCAGGCAGGTTTAGAGCAGATATATCAGCTATCACCTATTTCTGCTATTAGCCTGACAACTCGGTTTGGTTCTGAGTTAGTACGGCGTCTGGGACAAATTATTGGTGATGTAAGCGAATTACAAAAGCCGCTTATAGTACCCACACCTTTGATGGCTAGTAAAAATTATCTAACACCGTTACTTGGCGTTGAGGCTATTCAGAAAATGATAGCAGATTTAGTGCATCTTATCTGTATCCAACTTGCGCAACGTCATTTGGTAACCCGGTATCTTGTTATTGCTGTACAACGGGTAGATTCGACTATCATAAGGCGTACCATCTCGCTATCGCGTCCCAGCCGTTCAGAAGCATTACTACATCGTCTTACAGCACATATAGCAGCAGACATTGATGTTGAATTTGGGATTGAACATAGCTGGATTGAAGCTAAAAAACTAAGTGCTGGATTACCAGTTAATCAGGCATTTGATTCTAGCTTATATAAGGATGATAGCAAAGATACGTTAATTGATTATCTGACAGCGCGCCTTGGTCACAATAAGGTGCGTCAATTACAGCCCATAGATAGCTGGCAGCCAGAATCTGCACAAAGGGTACAGCCTGCACAAAAAACAATTAGACAGCTACACACGCACGCATCTAACAGACTGTCATATTGGCAATCACAAGATCACTCAGAGATATCAGATAATATTAATTTGATATCCTTTTCTGCTAGGCCGCTTAGTTTACTAACACCAGCTGTGCCAGTGGATGTAATTGCGTTGCTGCCAGATCATCCGCCGTCAATGATACGATGTCGTAAACAAAATTGGCAGATATATCAAGCAACAGGACCAGAACGTATTGGCCCATCTTGGTGGCTGCAAAGCACGCAGACTAATAAATATACAAATAATAGTAAATATTCAGATAAAACCAGAGATTATTACTGGCTGGAAACACAGTCAGGAGAGCGCTTGTGGGTCTATCGTGAAGGACTTACCGAAAGAGGGGAGAGCGTGGAATGGTTTTTACATGGGTTTTTTGCTTAGGCGGTATCGTCTCTCAAGATAGCGCGTAAGATGTATAAACAAGATAAGGTAAAGGGGGATTATGCAGCACTTGGATGTATGAGTAATTTTAGTTTTCTGCGTGGCGCAAGTCATCCCCATGAGCTGATTGAAACAGCTGCAGCAGGAGGTTGGTCATCTTGTGGTATTGCAGACTATCATACGATTTCTGGATTGGTTCGCGCCCATCAATCTGCAATAGAACAATCTGTTAAGCTGTTATGCGGAGCACGGCTTATTATTGATTGTTCTGAGCAGATAGAACAATCAGAACAACCTATAGAAAAAGATAGAATAGAAGTCATAATTTATGCAGCAAACCGTGCGGGTTATGAATCACTATGTCAGCTTCTTAGTCGTGTAAATATGGCTTTAGCCCATATACCAGCTATAAAAAGAGCTGCAAATTTATATATCCATGTAAGTGAATTAGCACGTCTTAGCCAAGATGTTTTTGTTATTATTGAGGCTCCAGAATTAATTAAAAATCATGTGGCTGGACAGTGCCAGCAAATTCAAAAATTCGTAACAGCCCCTTTATTATTAGGCTCTGCTATTTACCGTGATGGTAATGATAAAAAGCGTCTTAAGTATGTATCTGGTCTGGCAGCTCGTCTAGGGCTTGGCTTTGTTGCGTTAGCAGCTCCGCTATATCACCATCCCTCACGTCGTCCATTAGCAGACGTCTTATATTGTATTCGCACTAAGCAAACGCTTGCAACAGCAGGCAGGGGCTTGTCTCGTAATGCAGAGCGGCATCTGATGAAAACCTCAGAATATACGAGATTATGGTCAGAATATCCAGAAGCAATTATGGCCGCAAGTCAGCTCGCACAGGCATGTACTTTTTCACTGTCGCAATTATCATATGAGTATCCAGAAGAAATTGTACCAAATGGGCGTTCTGTTATGGATGAGTTGATTTATCAGACTTGGCAAGGGGCAGAAAGACGATATCCAGATGGTATCCCAGATGAGGTAGATGGCTATCTCAAAAAAGAATTGGCTTTGATCGCCAAGTTAAATTATGCCCCTTATTTTCTAACAGTATTTGATATTGTAAGATTTGCCCGTAGCCGGAATATTCTGTGTCAGGGGCGAGGATCTGCGGCCAATTCTGCTGTGTGCTATTGTCTTGATATTACAGCAGTTGATCCTGCTAGATCTAGTCCATTATTTGAGAGGTTTGTTAGTGAAGCACGCGCAGAGCCTCCTGATATTGATGTTGATTTTGAACATGAGAGACGCGAAGAAATCATCCAGTATATTTATCATAAATATGGGCGTCATAGAGCAGGTCTTGCGGCTAGTATTGTAACCTATCGTAAACGGAGTGCCTTAATTGAAATTGCCAAGGCATTTGGCCTGAGCCGAGATATACAACAAGCCTTGTCAGCCCAAGTATGGGGAATAAAATCAACTTCCCCTGATTCAGAACTATTACATGCCGCTAGTTTAGATCCAGAAGATACAAAGCTACAATTAATATTAAAACTTGTTCGCCAGCTACAGGGCTTTCCAAGGCATTTATCACAGCATGTTGGTGGGTTTGTTATTGCCAGAGATAGATTGGATTCGTTATGTGCTATTAGACCTGCAAGTATGGATGGGCGTACCATCATTGAGTGGGATAAGGATGATTTAGAGGCACTTGGCCTTTTGAAAATAGACATTTTGGCGCTTGGTATGTTGAGCTGCCTTAGGCGCGCATTTGATTTGCTCAAGCGGCATTATCATCTGGCGGTTACGTTATCTTCCATTCCAGCAGAAGATATAGATACCTATAATATGTTATGTAAGGCTCAGTCTGTTGGTGTGTTTCAAGTAGAATCACGTGCTCAGATGTCTATGCTGCCTCGTTTACAGCCAAGATGTTTTCATGATCTTGTGGTTCAGGTAGCTATTGTACGCCCCGGACCAATTCAAGGCGATATGGTGCATCCTTATTTACGTCGCAGGGCAGGCCATGAAAAAATAATCTATCCTTCAGATGAATTAAAGCAGGTATTACAACGCACGCTTGGTGTGCCATTATTTCAAGAACAGGCAATGCAGATAGCCATTGTTGCTGCCGGGTTTAGTGGCTCAGAGGCAGATCAGTTGCGCCGGGCAATGGCAACTTTTCACAAAAATGACTTAATTCATAAATTTCGAGAGCGCATGGTGAAGGGTATGGTTGAACGCGGCTACCTAGAAGATTTTGCCATTAGATGTTTTCGTCAGATTGAAGGTTTTGGCACATATGGATTCCCAGAATCGCATGCGTCAAGTTTTGCGTTACTAGTTTATGCTTCTGCTTGGATAAAATGTCATTATCCAGATGTTTTTATATGTGCGTTATTAAACGCTCAGCCAATGGGTTTTTATGGCCCAGCTCAATTAGTTGCAGAAGCCAAGCGTAGCGGTGTTGAGGTAAGACCAGTTGATATTAATAAATCACAATGGGACTGCAGCCTAGAGTCAACAGACCATGCGCGTCATGCGTTGCGTCTTGGAATGCGTCAGGTAAAAGGATTAAAACGATATGAAGCTGAAAGGCTAGCAGCAAGTCGTCATACAGCTTATCACGATATTAACGACCTTATGCGTAGCTCAGACATCTCTATATCTGGATTAGAAGCGCTTGCCAGAGCGGACGCCTTTAATTCGATTGGCCTTACAAGTCGTCAGTCATTATGGGAGATAAAAAAGCTTGCTCGTCAGCAAAGCTCGGGGCTACCCTTATTCTCATATGCAGAACAACGCCATAAAACCATTATGCCAACAGAGCCAGCAACGCCTCTGCCAACAGCCAGTGTAGGTGCTTTGGTAGCGCAGGATTATTTAGCAACCGGATTATCTCTTAAAGCGCATCCGGTAAGTCTGTTAAAGCCGTATTTTTTAGCAGATAGCTGGCAGCCCTGTTCTGTTGCCATAGATAGTATGGATGGTAGGAAGCGTCAGGTAATTGGCCTTGTAACAGGCAGGCAAAGGCCAGGTACCGCAAAAGGAACTGTTTTTATAACATTGGAAGATGCGCATTATTCCCTGAATATTATAATCTGGCCAGCGATTGTGGATGCGTATCGTGCCGCCTTACTTGGCGCGCATTTACTAGGGGTATCTGGCAGAATTCAAAAACAGGGTAGAATTATACATCTTATCGCAGATAAGCTGGTTAATTGTGATGTTTATTTGCAGCATCTAAAAACCTCGGAGCTAAAAATACCAGCATTAAAAAGCAGAGACTTTCATTAATATAGACGAATATGCTGATATAGTGAGTGTGACGCTGATAGAAATGGTATTTATGATGCGCTGGCGCTCGAAATTATCTCTGGCAATGCAAAACAGGCATTTCCAGACTGGTATAACTCGACACAAGCAGCACGGGCGCTTGGCTCATCAAGCCCTTCAAACCTAACCCGCCATAAGGGTAATTCGCCTCGCATTACAAGGCTTACCTCTGCTGGTATCATTGCCAAAACAGAGGCAGCAGAACGTCTGGCTTTGATTGCTGCTTTATGGGCACTGATTTTTCTAGAAAAACTGCCTATTTGAATAGACCAAGCATCGCTGGTTGATGCTATCTGGTTTTCTGCAGAATTGGCAGGCATAGAGCGAATAATAATCTGTGGCTTAGAGATTGGCGGGACAACAGAGGCAAGTCTATTACTAGAGGCCGTAAGCTCTTTGTTTTCTGGCCTTGGAAGCGGCGTTGTAATCGGAACCGAAGCAACCCTAACAGGTTTTACCACCTTGAACTGGTTGGTGAGTAACTTAATCATATGTAGGTCCCGGCTTTTACTCGTTTTGCCACCAAATACAACACCTATAAGACGCACACCATTTCGCTCAGCAGAAGCAACAAGATTAAAGCCAGCGGCCCCTATATAACCGGTTTTAATGCCGTCCGTACCTTCAAAAGCAGTCAATAATCGGTTGTGATTTCGATAAGTTTGGCCTCTAAATTTAAATGATTTACTGCTAAAATAATGATAATATTCAGGAAAGTCTGTTCGAATTGCCATGCCAAGTTTTGCCATATCTCTGGCTGTACTTACCTGAGCCTTATTAGGAAGGCCGGACGCATTTTTAAAAATGGTGCGTGACATTCCAAGCGCCTTAGCTTTGCGGGTCATTCGCTTGGCAAATTCACGTTCTGATATTGAAATTTTTTCGGATATAGACGTTGCAACGTCATTTGCCGATTTTGTCACTAATGCAAGTATGGCATCTTCAACAGATATCGTCTCACCTTGTTTTAGATACAGTTTAGAGGGGCTTCTACTGGCTGCAAGTGATGATATAGGTATCTTTGAGTTTAAAGTTAAGTTCTTACTCTGTAATTCTTCGAATACTATATATAATGTCATGATTTTTGCTAATGATGCAGGATATAGCTGCTTATCTGCATTTCGGGCATATAAGACACGCTTTGATACTTCTTCGATGACAAAGGATGCATATTTTGAATTAGCCTGCGCCTCAGATGATCCCAATATATTAAATGCTGATAACATCCCGCCATAAAGCCAAAAAGCTATCATAAAGCTGATAAAAAGTTTTTTTGAGCTAGGGATAATATTCTGTATTATTTTGGTAAAGGCACCAAATAATTTGTTTTTGATGATGCCGATCATTATTTTTCTGAGATTATTATACATTTTATTAATAGAATCAGCAGGTTGAGAAGGATTATAATTATGTTAATAATGAATCACAATAAAGATTATAAATCAATATTTTTATCTTGTGACTTAAGGATGCACTAATTAATAAAAAAATACCATCAACCCCTTTTATTAATTATAAAAGATGCCAATATCTAGTGTTAGGTCATGGAGATGTCTAAACGATGAGCGTAGATAAAAATAAGCCAGATGATGTTGATGGTGGCTTGGCGCTGGACAAGCGCACAAAAACTAAAAAGCCATCATTATATCGCGTAGTAATGTTGAATGATGATTACACTCCTATGGAATTTGTCGTTTTAGTATTACAACGCTTTTTTGGCCATGATTCGCAGGTAGCCCAGAAAATCATGTTACATGTGCATCAAAAAGGAGTTGGTGTTTGCGGTGTGTTTACCTATGAGGTTGCTGAGGCTAAAATAAATCAAGTAATGACATTTGCCAGACAAAACGAACATCCGCTGCAATTGCAGATGGAAAAGGAGTAAGATAGTGCTATCCCAAGAATTAGAAGAAACCCTGCGCCGTTCCCTGTCCATTGCAGGAGAGCGACATCATGAATTTGCTACGCTGGAACATCTTCTACTTGCGATGCTCGAAGATAAGGATGCGCTTGCAGTAATGAATGGCTGCAATTTAGATGTCTCTAGATTAAGAGAGATGCTAGAATCCTACATTGATGGTGAAATGGATGAGCTGGTCGCGCAAGCAGATGAGATAGAGGTACAACCGACGGCTTCTTTTAGCCGTGTGGTGCAACGTGCTATTATTCATACTCAATCTTCGGGTCGTGGTTCTGCTACAGGTGCTAACGTTTTGATAGCTATGTATTCAGAGCGGGAGTCACATGCGGTGTGGTTTTTAACCTCACTTGAGATGTCACGCCTTGATGCTATCAGCTTTATAAGCCATGGCAACGGCGCATCTGTTGAAGGAAGTGATACGGACGAAGATGACGCAGATACAAGTGATAGCCAGACAGGAAAAGATGCATTATCGCAATATGCGGTTGACCTTATTGCTAAAGCAGTTGAAGGCAAGATAGATCCTTTAATCGGCAGAAGTGCAGAAGTAGATAGAACCATTCAAATATTATGCAGAAGAACCAAAAATAACCCATTATATGTTGGTGATCCAGGTGTTGGAAAAACCGCTATTGCAGAGGGGCTTGCACAGCGCATTGTCGATGGGTCAGTTCCAGAAGTTCTTAAATCTGCTGTTATATATGCACTTGATATGGGCTCATTGCTTGCTGGCACTAGATATCGGGGAGATTTTGAAGAACGCCTAAAAGCGGTCATGAAGCAAATAGAGCTCGATAGTCAGGCTATTCTGTTTATTGATGAAATTCATACTATTATTGGAGCAGGGGCTACCTCTGGCGGGGCGATGGATGCGTCTAACCTGCTGAAGCCTGCTTTACAGAAAGGGTCTTTGCGTTGCATTGGCTCTACCACCTATAAAGAATATCGAAGTTATTTTGAAAAAGATCGGGCATTAGCAAGACGATTCCAGAAAATTGATGTTAATGAGCCATCTGTGCCTGATACAATAAAAATTTTAGCAGGCCTAAAGTCGCGTTATGAAGCGCATCACGGGGTGAAATACACCCAAGCCGCCATCAAGACAGCAGTTGATTTATCAGCTCGCTATATTCATGATCGTAAACTTCCAGACAAAGCCATTGATGTTATAGATGAAGCAGCAGCTTCACAAAATCTATTGCCGCCTTCAAAAAGACGACAGCAAATCGGCCAAAAGGAAATCGAAACAACCATCGCTTCAATGGCCAGGATACCATCTAAGCATGTGAGCAGAGACGATAAGGCTGTGTTAGCCTCGCTAGAGACAGATTTAAAGCGGATGGTTTATGGACAAGATACAGCCATTACTGCGCTGGCATCTGCTATTAAACTCTCTCGCGCTGGTTTGCGTGAAGCTGGCAAACCAATTGGTAATTATTTGTTCTCTGGTCCAACAGGTGTTGGCAAAACAGAAGTTGCAAAACAATTATCAGAAACCCTAGGGGTTAAGCTAATTCGGTTTGATATGTCCGAATATATGGAGAGACATACCGTATCAAGATTAATAGGCGCACCTCCTGGTTATGTTGGTTTTGATCAAGGCGGATTATTAACAGACGCAATTGATCAAACCCCGCATGCTGTCTTGTTATTAGATGAGATTGAAAAAGCGCATCCTGATTTGTTTAATTTATTATTGCAGGTCATGGATCATGGTACCTTGACAGACTCAAATGGCAAGAAGGTAGATTTCCGAAATGTTATTTTAATTATGACAACCAATGCGGGTGCATCTGAGCTATCAAAGCAGGCTATTGGATTTGGCAGAGGAAACAGAACAGAGGCCGATTCAGAGGCCATAGAGAAAATATTTTCGCCTGAATTCAGAAACCGTTTGGATGCCGTTATAGCCTTCTCTGCGCTAAATAACGATACGATACGGCTTGTTGTAGATAAGTTCGTATTTCAGCTTGAAGCTCAGCTAGCTGAAAGACAGGTTGAAATTCAGCTTGATGAGCAAGCGCGTGAATGGCTTGCAGAACGCGGATATGATAGCTCTTTTGGTGCAAGACCACTTGGCAGATTAATACAAGAGCATATTAAAAAACCGCTGGCAGATCATCTTCTGTTTGGCGATTTGGTTGCGGGCGGTGAAGTCTTGGTAACTGTTAAAGACAAAAAGCTTGAGCTTAAAACAACGCCATCAAACATTACCAACTCGCCTAAAAAGAAAACTGAAAAAGTGTAATTAATTTTAATAATATTTATTTATAAGGAGAGGTTTTAGCAATTAACAAAGCCTCTTCTTGGTTTTGCAGTGCTTCTTGTCTGAGAAATCGCATAACCGCTTCTTCGAATTGTGGGTTAAGAATTTTATGGGCGGAATAGGTCTTTGAGGGAAGATATCCACGTGGAACTTTGTGAAGCCCTTGTGCGCCTGCTTCTACTCGTTTAAGGCCCATTTTTATGGCAAAATCAATTGCCTGATAATAACATGTCTCAAAATGTAAAAATGGCACGTTGCGTAATCCGCCCCAATTTCGGCCATATAGCGCATCTGGTCCTATAAAATTTAGGGCTCCAGCGATAGGCGTATCCCCATCATAAGCAAGGATAAGAAGAATCTTGTCAGCGATATTACCAGATAGGGACTCAAAAAACATGCGTGTTAGATAAGCGCCACCCCATTTCTTCTCAATCGTGGCAAGATAACATTGATAGAAAATATCCCAATGTATAGGGTTTATAGTATCACCAGTTAAATGCTCAAACCGAATTCCAGATTCTTGAATAGAGTCACGCTCTTTACGAATATTTTTGCGTTTTCTAGATGTTAAAAACTCTAAAAAGTGATCAAAACTCTCATAATCTTGATTATGCCAATGAAACTGCAAGCCCTCGCGGATCATCCAGCTATTATCTCGTGCGGCAGTCAAATCATCTATATCTATAAAATTAATATGTGCAGAGGAGAGATTGTTATTTTCAATGAGCGCCTGCATGCTGGCGAACAAGGCTTGCTTTGCCTGTATATCACCTTCTAGCGTCAGTAAACGGGGGCCTGGCACGGGGGTAAATGGAACTGCTGAAAGTGACTTTGGATAATATGCCTGGCCTGAACGCTCATATGCATTTGCCCAGCTATGATCAAAAATATACTCTCCATAGGAATGGTATTTTAGATAATGTGGCATAACCCCCCGCAGATTATGCTCTTCATCATACACGCATAGATGTACTATATCCCAGCCAGTATCTCTGCCAACACAATTGCTATCTTCAAGAGCTGCTAGAAATTCATGCATGACAAAAGGGTGGCCGGTAGCATTCAGACGGTTCCATTGCTCAGAAGGAATGTCATTTATAGATGTTGTTGTCTTTAGTGAGAAAACAGAATTCTCTGGTATATTATCCATAAAACTATCTTAAATAAGGGGCCACATAATATTGCTGGTCAGCGGTTGCTATCTTTCCCGGATTTTAGCTGAAATATAGCATCTATCTCTACAACAGCCCCAAGCGGCAAAGCGCTAACACCTACAGCAAATCTAGTATGTTTGCCATTATCTGCAAACAAGGCCACCATTAATTCTGATGCCGCATCAATCACTTTTGGTTGTTCTGTAAATTCAGGTGCTGATGTCACAAAACCACCAAGTTTTACAACACGCTTCACCTGTTTAAGGCTATCACTTACGGTAGATACTTGACGCAATATCGCAACAGCGCATTGCCTTGCCTGCTCTTGGGCGTCTTTAATACTCACCGAGCTTCCAACCTGTCCAGTTACCTCAATAGCACCCTTAATAAGGGGGAGTTGACCCGATACATAAACCATATCATGAATAACAAGTACCGGCACATAATTACCAGCTGGAACAGCTGCGCTGTCCAACTTGATGCCAAGTTCGTCTAATTTAGTTTGAATGTCAGACGTCATGTGAACTCTCCTTCGATGCTTATAGAATAAACGTTTTAAGGCTATTTCATACTGTCTTATCCGAAGTAAGCTTATTGTATCTATGGTGAATTTTTTTTAAGCGATATATTGGCATAGAGAGATATACCAAACATTCTATTGTATTAACGAGTTGAATGTTTGGTATATATTAATTACTACTAGCTACAACCGGTAGTCGAACCACAGGTATTACATTTAAGGCAGGTACCGTTACGCACAAGTGTGAAGTTCTGGCATTCTGGGCAGGATTCACCCTCATAGCCTTGCATTCTTGCCTGCTTTACCATTTCGTGATTGGTTGTTGGCATTTGCTGTGGGTTTTGAATTCGTGTTTCGGTTGTTAAATTTGCTTCTGGTGCTGGTGCCAGAAAGCTTGTTGCAACTGTTGGCTCCTGAGCAATAGCTGTAGCAGTTTGGTTTTTGTTTGAATACACTGTTAACCCTTGCTTGCGGATAAATCCACGGCTAGTCACTCTGTCAACAAGCTCTGATTGTGCTTCGCCCCCGCCAATTGTATCAGCATCTAAATCATCTTTATTCACATGTCCTAAATCATGTCTATCCAGATAGGAAATAGCAAGTTCCCTGAAGGTATAATCAAGGATAGATGAAGACATTTTAATAGCGTCATTTCCTGTAACCATGCCTTGCGGCTCAAAGCGTGTGAATGTGAACGCTTCCACAAACTCTTCCAGTGGAACGCCATATTGAAGACCTATCGATACAGCAATAGCAAAATTATTCATTAATGAGCGGAATGCGGCGCCTTCTTTATGCATATCTATAAATATCTCACCCAGACGACCATCCTGATATTCGCCTGTTCGCAAATAAACCTTGTGACCACCAACAGATGCTTTTTGAGTATAACCTTTGCGTCTTTGAGGAAGTTTTTCACGTTCTTGCATACGCATTACGCGTTCAACAATCTTCTGAACAATTTGTGGTGCTGATGTGATTTGTTCTTCTTCTAAATCCTCTTCATCTAACAGAGCTGATGATAGAGGCTGGCTGAGTTTTGAGCCATCACGATAAAGCGCGTTTGCTTTAAGCCCAAGACGCCAAGATTGCATATAGGCTTTTCCACACTCCTCTACAGAAGCATTATTAGGCATGTTAATCGTTTTTGAAATAGCACCAGATATAAATGGCTGTGCGGCCGCCATCATTGTGATATGGCTTTCAACAGATAAATACCGCTCGCCAATTCGACCACAGACGTTTGCACAATCAAAAATCGGCAAATGTTCCTTTTTTAAATGCGGGGCACCTTCTACCGTCATAGCGCCACAAATATGGATGTTTGCGGCATCTATTTCATCCTTAGTAAAGCCCAGAGATTCTAGCATATTAAATGAAAAGTCGTTTAATTGTGTATCGCTGAACCCTAGAGTATCTTTGCAGAATTCTAGACCAAGCGCATAATGATTAAAGGCAAATTTTATATCAAATGCGTTTTCCAGACTTGCTTCTAACTTCTCAAGAACAGCTTCTGTAAACCCTTTATCTTTAAGCGCAGATATAGAGATGGCTTGACATTCTTTCAGGCTGCCATGTCCTAATGCGTAACGGATGATATCTTCTATTTGATTTTCTGTATAGCCAAGGCGCGTTAGTGCTTCAGGTACAACCCGATTGATAATCTTGAAATACCCGCCTCCAGCTAGCTTTTTGAATTTCACAATAGCAAAATCAGGCTCGATACCTGTTGTATCACAATCCATTACAAGACCAATTGTTCCAGTTGGCGCGATAACCGTTGCTTGTGCATTACGATATCCATGCTTTTTGCCAAGGCGAACAGCATCTTCCCATGCCGCTGCAGCAGCAGCTGTAAGGGTTTTATCAGGGCAATCCTGGATGGCGAGCGGTACCGGTAATACGCTTAACTCGCTATATCCATCAGCCTTTCCAAGAGCAGCATTCTTGTGATTTTCCATCACGCGCATCATAGATTTTGCGTTTGCTTTATATTTTGGAAATGCGCCTAGCTCGCTTGCTATCTCTGCTGAAGTTGCATAGGACCTTCCAGTCATTATAGCTGAAATAGCGCCACATAGGGCACGTGCCTCGTCACTATCATACGAGTATCCAGCCGCCATTAACATACCGCCAATATTAGCAAAACCAAGACCTAGCGTGCGATAATCATAAGAGCCCTGAGCAATTTCCTTTGATGGGAATTGCGCCATAGTAACTGAAATTTCCAGTGTTAGGGTCCAAATTCTTGCGGCATGTTCGAAGGTTTTAATATCAAAACTGCCATCTTCATGTCTGAATTGCATTAAGTTTAAAGAGGCTAAGTTACAAGCAGTATCGTCAATAAACATATATTCAGAACAGGGGTTCGAGGCATTAATTCTGCCTCCTTGTGGACAGGTATGCCATTCATTGATGGTGGTATCATATTGCAGGCCAGGATCGGCGCAGGCCCATGCAGCATAGGCTATTTTATCCCATAATTCAGAGGCATCCACCTCCTTGGTTATTGCGCCATTTGTACGACCGATTAGCGACCATTTGCCCTGCTGTTCTACGGCCTTTAAAAACGCGTTTGAAACACGCACTGAATTGTTGGAATTCTGCCCAGCAACGGTTAGATATGCTTCGCTGTCCCAGTCGGTATCATAGGTCTTAAACTCGATTTCTGTAAAACCTTGTTGGGCAAACTGTACCACGCGTTGAATATAATTTTCCGGAAGCATCACTTTGCGTGCTTCTATGATTGCTTTTTTAAGCTCACTATTTTGTTTTGGATCGTAGCGTGCTGTATCATCTAGATTTGTTGCTTCAACACATGCCTTCATTACAGCGCTCATATATTTGCTGGCGATTTTTGAGCCTGTTACGAGTGCAGCAACTTTTTGCTCTTCCACTACTTTCCAGTCAATATATTCTTCAATATCTGGATGGTCTATATCAACTGTAACCATCTTGGCAGCACGCCGTGTTGTGCCACCTGATTTTATGGCTCCAGCGGCCCTGTCGCCTATTTTAAGAAAACTCATTAGACCTGACGATCTGCCGCCGCCTGATAGGCTCTCTCCGATACCACGCAAATTAGAAAAGTTTGATCCAGTACCAGAGCCATATTTAAAGAGGCGCGCTTCTCGCACCCATAAATCCATGATGCCGCCCTCATTCACCAAATCGTCATTTACCGACTGGATAAAACAGGCATGCGGTTGTGGGTGCTCATACGATGTTTCCGAGCGCACCATTTTACCAGTTTCGAAATCTACATAGAAATGCCCCTGGCTAGGGCCATCAATACCATATGCCCAGTTCAGGCCTGTATTAAACCATTGTGGCGAGTTCGGCGCAGCCATTTGCCGTGCTAACATTACAGTCATTTCCTGATAATAAATTTCCGCATCTGCTTCACTGCTGAAATATCCACCCTTCCAGCCCCAATAAGCCCATGTTCCTGCTAGCCGATGGAAAACCTGTTTTGCTGATGTCTCACCTGTATATCGCTCATCAGCAGGGAGTAAATTTAATGCCTCCATATCAGGCAGTGAGCGCCATAACCAAGAAGGAACGTTATTCTCTTCCATTTTTTTTAGACGTGAGGGCACCCCTGCTTTGCGAAAATATTTCTGAGCGATGATGTCTGTTGCGACCTGACTATATTGTTCTGGTACTTCTATATCCGCGGCTGAAAAAACGATGGTGCCATCTGGATTGCGAATTTCACTGGTAGCTGACCGAAATGGGATGTTTGCGTATAATTCTTTTTTTTCTTGGGTCAGCAGCCGCTCAAATCGCATGATATTCTTCCTTTTATTTTTTTTGTTTTATTATTATAGTGTCACCTAATTTACGCGAATCGTTGTGTTTTCTAAATTACAGGATGACATTGTATTACCATATATAGTAGATTCGGCTCTCGAAGTTACCTGATGTAGTAGTTTAGATCAAGTTTGACAATTAAAAAAAATAGCCTATTTATCACTTTTTTTTCTTGACCTTTTCTAGTCGATTGAAATTACTCAATTGATAAAGAGCCAAGAGATACTAATTTTGTTATTAATGCTCAAAATATAAGCGCCTTCTCAGAGTAAATTTAAGCAAAGAGTCTTTTAATATCATGATTAACGGATGAGAAGACAGAACAAATAGATTACATGTTATATTTGATTTTTTGCTAATGGGTCCGTTTTTAGCAATTATCAAAATTTGAAACAAAATATTTAACTAAAAGCTTTTTTTTGCTACCATTATCCCTAGAATAAAGTGAATAAGAGCGCGTCTTGAAAAAAACAGAAATGCTTTATCATTGATTGGAAAAAAACCTAATGCATGTCATCTCAAGAGTATTAATAGCCTGCACCTCTAAATTTAAAGGTGAAGACGAATTCGGAAATAAATATTATGAGAAGACTAAGAGACGGAACCAGCTTAGGTCTAAGAGGTTTGTTCTATTTAAAGGTGCGGTAGAGGCATCAAAAGTGCCTGCAGACTGGCATGGATGGTTGCATCACACACAAGACGACACTCCTCCAGAGGGCGGTTATCAAAAGCATGAGTGGCAGGAAGCCCACTTGCCGAACTTAACAGGCACTAAATTCGCCTATCGCCCGAAAGGCCATCTACTGAAAGGGGGGCGCCGTGCTAAAGCGTCTGGTGATTATGAGCCTTGGACGCCAACATCTTGAGCATATATAATTCTAGATTGTCTGTTTTGGGGATACAGCCAGCTGACCTATACTGATTAAAGGATATATTTATCAAATGCGTCAAAACACATTAGAGACAATACTTGGTGTCGTTATTATCATCGGAGCTGCATTATTTGCATTCACGGTTTATAATTCCGCTAATTTGACACCATCAGATGGGATAGAACTCAAAGCCGATTTTGGCAACGTATCTGGCCTTTCTGCTGGGGATGATGTGTTTTTGGCTGGGATAAAAATTGGTCAGGTAACATCTCATGAGATTGATAAAATAACCTATATGGCGCGACTAACATTCAGAATAAATCCAGATATAGAATTGCCGTCAGACACCAGTGCACGGATTGTTGCTAAATCGCTTTTGGGTGGTTATGTGCTCGAGCTCTCGCCGGGAGCAGAGGTCACCATGTTGCAAGCAGGGGATATTATCTATGATACATCAGACCCTGTGAGCCTTACTGATCTTCTCGGCAAATTTGTGTTTCAAAGTGCCAGTCAATAAAATTAATACTATTTTACAATGAAGCTATCGAATATTTCTCTATTTAGAGTTTTTCTTATTATGGGCGTGCTTATGGTCCAAAATAACAAGGCAATTGCGTCCAGCTGGATAGAATCGCAAACAGCAGAGCTACAACTTCTTGATAAAATTACGGCGCGTATTTCAACTAAGTCAGTTCCAGTAGGTGGTGGTACCGAATTTGGCACGCTTGAGCTTAGGGTGCATTATTGCGCTTATCGACCGCCAGAAGAGCCCCCAGAAAATGTCGCATTCATTATAATATTTGATAATGGGTACGCAGAAAAGAAGCCGAAAGAAGGCCAAAAAACATTGTTTTCTGGGTGGATGTTCGCTTCAAGTCCGGCTATTTCTGGATTGGAACATCCTGTTTATGATGTAACATTATTATCTTGTCATAAAGACTGAAGAATAATTGATTCAGGAACATCAAGGCCAAGACTGGCTTTGCTATTTATGGCGTGTTCAAGCTGCTTCTGAAAGTCATCTTTGTCTATGGATTCAATGCCGAATTGAATCAGATGATCATTTACAAATTGTGCATCTAATAATTTGAAATTTCCATAACGCAGACGAGCCATTAAATGACAAAGCGCGATTTTAGAAGCGTTTGATACGCGGCTAAACATGGATTCACCAAAAAAAGCACCGCCAATCGCAACCCCGTATAACCCACCTACCAATTGTCCCTCTTCATAGACTTCGACTGAATGGGCAAATCCAAGCATATGAAGGGAGATGTATAACCTTCTAATTTGCGGGTTAATCCATGTGTCTTGTGTATCAGAGCGCGGGGCGGCACATCCATCAATTACAGCAGGAAAATTCTGGTTCCAAAGAACCTCAAATGGCCGTTTTCTTAGCAACCGTTGAAGTCGTTTTGGTATATGAGGGGGCCTTATTGGCAGAACACCACGAATGTCTGGCTGAAAGAACTGAATGTCTTCTGCATCCTTACTCGCAGCCATCGGGAAAATGCCAAGCGTGTAGGCTTGGATAATCGTCTCTGGCGCGATAACAAATTGTTGTGACACTTACACGCTCCTAATAATGCCCTAATATCTTTTTATAAAATTTTTTAATACCATCGTTTAATGCCATTAAAAAACCAGTTGTTAAAAAAACTAGCAATTGATAAAAACCAAAAATTGATAAAAACTGGCGCGTTTTTTAAGTAAATCTTGTAAAAGATCGCAGGTTAAAATCACCATATATTATAGTGGTAATCTAATCAGCAGAAAGTAATTCTGCGAGTGCCCTGATAGCAAGGCTGTAGGAGTTCGCGCCCAGCCCAACGATGATGCCATCAGATACTGCCGAAAGCATAGAGGTATGTCTAAATGCCTCCCGGTTATATATGTTGGAAATATGAACCTCGATGATTTTGCCAGAAAAAAGAGCCAGCGCATCCCTAATGGCAACAGATGTATGACTATACCCACCAGCATTGAGAATGATGCCATCATAGCTCGCTGATGCCTGTTGAATTAGGCTAACAAGTTCTCCTTCATTGTTGGAGTGGGCACATTCTGTCACCATATGAAGTTCGCTTGCTAACGCCTGACAAGCAGCTTCAATGTCTTGCAATTTTGTATGGCCGTAAATTTCGGGTTGCCTTGTCCCGAGCATATTTAAATTCGGCCCGTTAAGAATAAGAATTTTTGCCATAACGCAACCCCTAAAATTAGACAGTAAAAAACATCTCACTAACTTCCTATAGCGTAATTAAATCAAGAATGCGAATATTGAATTTTGCAGCGATTTCTCTTTATTTAATAATAGGGTTAGAAAAAAGCAATTCACTTCTTTATTGTATTAGCTTTTTTCTCGCTCTGCTTTGATGAGTGCTTTTATTTCCGCTAGACCAATGGCACCTGGAATTACTTGCTCACCAATTAATAAGGCAGGCGTTCCCTCAATCCCAATTGCCTGTCCAGCATCCATATTACGCTGTAATATTTTATCAAAACGGTTGCTAGAAATAGCCTCGTTATACAAGCTTAAATCAAGCCCCACCATTGTTGCTATAGACTGCAACGAGTCTTGTGTGATGCCGCCAACAGATGTCATTAACGCAGAATGATATTCTACAAACCTGCCTTGCTCTTCAGCAGCAAGCGCTGCTTTGGCGGCTAATACAGAGCTCTTTGCCAAGATAGGAAATTCCTTCACCACAACTAACAAATCATCATCTTCGCTAATGAGGGTCTGTAATGTATTAAATAATCGCTTGCAATAACCACAATTATAGTCTGAATATTCATAAATAATAAATGAAGCATCTGGATTACCCATAGTGCCATCACCTTCACTATCATAGGTCAATGACATAGCGCTTTGCTTGGCATCTTCTGATTTTTCGTTAGAATAATTTACAATTAAGTCAAATAACAATTCTGGGTTTTGGCTCAGATATTTCTCAATTATGTGCTGAATTTGCTGTTCTTCTTTTTCTGAAAACTCAGCTTTTGCAGGATAGGTTATCAGAAAAAGGATCAGGGTTAAGTAATAAAAAATCTGCTTCATGATTATCCGGCTATTTTGAAATAATGAATTATGCTTGGCTCAATAGCATGTGTGAATTAATCTTTCAATAACAGGCGTTGCTATGGGCTGATTGAAAACTTAATGTGCTTTTAGAATTTGTGCGTTTTCTATTAAAAATTTCAAATCGATTAATTGTTTTTTTAATTGTGGTGATACGTTAGGTTGTTCTAACGCCCGTTTTAGCTGAATATTTGCTTGTTGCAGATCGCCATTCAGAAACCCTACCTCAGCTAGCTGCCAGCTTGCTGTTGCGATATCCCCTGTTTTACCAAGGGCGATAGCATATTCTCTTCGCACAAATGGCCAATCTGGCTCACCAGCAACTGCGATTTTTAGAATATCTCTTGCTCGTACGTAATTCTCAGCTATTCCAGTTGCTAATAATGCCCTTCCTAAACGCATCCCTATTAACGGTGCTTGCTGGCTTTTGTCGAATGCGGCTGTTAAATACTCAATCGCAGATGGTAATTTTTGGTCTGCAAAGGCTATTTCCCCGGCAAGTTCGTAAAAATAGGGATTTTCTGGTTCTGCCAATAAAAGTGATTGGATGTTCCTCATAGCCGCATCAGAATTACCATATCTGAAATAAGCAATTGCCAGCTCATAGCGTTCATCTATAGATAAATTGTTGTTTTCTAGAGCATGTCCCAGAGATTTTATTGTCTGTTCTGGTCGGTTTTCATACCCTGATAATTTAGCAACAATCCGGTTAAAATCAGCATAATTTGCTTCTGCCATCATGCTATCTTTAAAGTTGGATTTTGCAAGGTGATCTTCATAGACAGCCAAACGTTGCTTGGTGCCAGGATGCGTTCTGTAATATTCTGATTGATGGCTTTCAGGCAATACATTTTGCTGTGATAGCCGCTGCATCATTTTTGCCATACCATCGGAGCTAATTTCGAGCTCATCAAGCATTTCTAACGCCCATTCATCTGCAACGGCTTCATTTATACGTGAGCCGTAATAAAATTGCCGCGCAGCTCTATCGTTTCCGCCTACTAGCAGACCTGCTGCCAGCTCCCCAGAGCCCCCTATTGCAGCAGCAGCAGCAAGAGCGGTGCTTAGCAAAGACGCCCCGTGCGCTTTTTGTAAGGATTCGCCTTTTCGGGCTACATGACCAGATGCAATATGGCCGAGCTCATGAGCCATCACACCCATGACCTCTTCTAAAGTTTCTGCCTCAAGCAAAAGACCAGAGTGAAGATATATAATATCATCTCCCGTAACAAAGGCATTGTAGGAAGAATCCAGAATGATCCGAACCTTTATCTGTGACGAAATATTAGAGGCCTGAACCAATGGTGCCAATAGTGATTCTAGTTTGGTTTCTAGCTCTGTATCCCTAATTAAGTTTGCATAGCAACTCGTTGTTGATCCGATAAAAAATAGGAAAAAAAGCATAATCAAATGAAAGTTTCTAATATTCAACATTTGTTTTGTGATTTCTACCAATAAAAAGAAACAATATTCATTTATTTATAAAAAAAAAGAATTAAATTCTAAATAACGTATTTGACAAAGAAAATAAGATATGATGTTGTGCTTTTAAATAAATATAAACAATAATTTTTATAAGAATAACATAGTTTAGCTCAATAATCAGTGCTTTGTGTCTTTAAATGTTCTCAAAGCTACTTTAATTCTAAAGCTTGATGTTAATAATGGGAAGAAAATGACAGGTCCAACCCTAAAAATCTCTAAACGTAGTAAAATGCCGCCCTTCATGGCTATGGATGTAATGCGCCTTGCCGCTGAGTTAGATGCAAAAGGGCACGATATCGTACATCTTGAGGTAGGGCAGCCATCGTCATCTGCCCCTAAACCGGTTATGGATGCGCTTGTTGAATCTATGGGACGGCAAAAATCACACGGATACGCTGTGGCACTAGGAATTATTGAGTTGCGCCAGAGAATAGCTGAACATTATCAAGAATGGTACCAGATAAATTTAGATAGCGAACGTGTGGCGGTGACAGTAGGCTCATCGACTGGGTTTGCAATATCGTTTATGTCTGCTTTTGATGTTGGTGATAGTATTGCCATTCCAAATCCGGGCTATCCAGCCTATCGCAATCTAATGCTTGGTATGGGACTTGAGCCTGTGATTTTGCCAGCTGGCGCTGAAGAAGGGTGGATGCCAAGATTACAGGATATAGAAAAATGGGACAGATTGCCAGACGGGCTTATGATAGCAAGTCCGCATAATCCAACTGGTGTTGTAATTCCAGATGCAGAATTAAAAGAAATCTGTGAATGGTGTGACAAGAATGGGGTGCGCTTAATCTCGGATGAGATTTATCATGGTCTATCTTATACAGGTAGATGCGAGACAGCATTAAAATACACTGATAACGCCATTATTATTAATAGCCTGTCTAAGTATTTTTCAATGACAGGATGGCGGATTGGGTGGATGATACTGCCAGAGCAGTTGATTAGTGCTGCTGAGAAATTAGCGCAGAACTTATATATATCAGCGCCAACACCTAACCAAATTGCATCTGTGAAAGCGTTTGATTGTAGCGATGAGCTAGATCAGCATGTAGAGCGATATCAAGAAAATAGACAGGTATTATTATCAGGCCTGCCGTCAGAATTTCTTGGAAATGCGGCTCCTTGCGACGGTGCATTTTATATTTATGCAGATATTTCAGCATTAAGTGATGATTCAATTGTCTTTGCAAAGGAATTATTAGACCAAACTGGTGTTGCAACTACCCCAGGCGTGGATTTTGATCCCATTAATGGGTATCGTTTTCTACGGTTATCTTTTGCGGGTTCTACAGAGACGATGCATGAGGCTGTTAAACGGATTAATAGATTTGTTGCAGCCTATAAACAAGACGCTGCCTGATAAATATCCAAAATAGGCTATATATTATAGAGCCTTTTTTAAGGTAAAAAAAGAGCAGATTAAAAATACTAATCTGCTCTTAAAATGTTTTTTTTATCTTGATTAGCTTTTCGACCACCAACCGCTCTTCTTAGCAGAAGGTGCATTATTACCAACATCAGTAACACCTAACTCAACAGACGCAATAGGCTCTCTGCCTGTCGATTGTTGCACACTATCAGTGCTATTTTCACCTATCTGTTTTCCTGCTGATTTTTGCTTTTTCTTAACTGCCTTTTTAGGGGGTTTCTTAGCCCTTGATTTTTTTGTCTGAACTTTCGGACTTTTGGGTCTGGTAGTTTTGTTTGTCTCACTATCATCTGCAGTTGTATCAGCTACAGCGTTACGTGCTGTTTTTTTCCGAGCTTTCTTTGCTTTTAGAGCCGCTTTTGGAACCTCGTCACTAGTTTGCGGTTCTGAGGGATTTTCTGAAGATGTGCTAATTGCAGCAGTATTATCTGCTCCGTTTAACGGCTGTTGGTTTTGTTTTGGTTTATTGCCGCGCCGTCTACGTGATTTTGGTCTGGCTTGTGTTTTATCAGACTGTGTATCTGAAGTAGCGGGATGTTCACTTTTTTGCTCAGTTTCAGCCTCCGCATTTGGCACAGCTTGCGTTTCTGTTTCAGTCTGCGATGTTTGAGCAATAATAGCTTCGTCGCTATCGCGCCTGCGCCTGCGCCTGCCACCACGTCGACCACGCCGCTTTCGTTTTGGCTGATCGCCATCTTCACTATCTTCCTCGCTTGAGTCACGAGGGGGATGATGAGGCGCTTTTGCAGTTTCAGGCTTACTTTTGGATACGGGCGTTTCCTTGGTTTCAAGCAGAATATTATCTTTTAATAATCGGTAATCATTTTCCAGCAGGCTTGCATCTGCATTAATCGAAATCTTACAATTTGCTTTCTTCTCAAGCTCTGAGAGCGTTGCACGCTTTTCGTTGAGAATATAAAGCGCAACTTGTGTGTGAACTACGATTGATATTTCTTGCGCTGATATGGCAGCAATTTCTTCTTCTAGAACTCGTAAGATATGAAGTGCAGATGAATTTATAGATCGCACCCTGCCTGTTCCCTCGCAATGAGGACATGTCTGAGAAATAGATTCAACCAAAGAGGGGCGCAATCTCTGCCGTGACATCTCAAGCAGTCCAAAATGGCTTATGCCGCCCACCTGTATTCTCGCTCGGTCGTTTCGAAGGGCCTCTTTTAATCTCCGCTCAACAAGATGCTGATTTCTGTTTTCTTCCATATCAATGAAATCAATTACAACCAGCCCTGATAAGTCTCTGAGTTTAAGTTGTCTTCCAATTTCCTCAGCAGCTTCAAGATTGGTTTTTACGGCAGTCTCTTCGATATTACGCTCTCTTGTTGCTTTTCCTGAGTTTACGTCAATTGCCACAAGTGCTTCTGTCTGGTTTATAACCAGATATCCGCCAGATTGTAAGGTCACTTCATTATGATGGATCTGATCAAGCTGTGCTTCTACTTGGTGGTGTTGGAATAAGCGTCTGTCACCCTTGAATTCAACCACTCTTTTGGCGTGGCTGGGAATAAGCATTTTCATATGGGTTTTTGCTATCTTGTAGCTTTCTGCCCCTTCCACATATACTTCTTCAATATCATTCGTATAAATATCCCGAATGGCGCGTTTAACCAAACTGCCTTCTTCATGTATAAGGCTTGGCGCCTCTGATTTCATAGTATTCGATCTGATATCATTCCATAATTTAGTTAGATAGGAATAGTCTCTTTTAATTTCTGTTTTGGTTCTCTTAGATCCAGCGGTTCTAACGATTACCGCCATTCCGTCGGCTATATCTAACTCACTGACAACAGATTTTAGTCTTTTTCTATCAGCCGGGTTATTTATTTTACGTGATACGCCTCCGCCTCTATTGCTGTTTGGCATCAGAACACAATAGCGTCCAGCAAGTGACAGATAGGTGGTAAGTGCAGCGCCTTTATTGCCTCGCTCTTCTTTAACAACCTGCACAAGAAGGATTTGTTTGCGAGAAATAACCTCTTGAATTTTGTATTTATGCAAGGCATTTGGTAGTATTTTCTTAGCGGAATTACCTATTTCTTCTTCGCTATCAATTGTCTCTAGCGTGTCACTCTGCGCGGTGGAGGCATCATCATCTTCATCTTCGACAGGCTCAACTTGCGCCTGCAGGGCTTCTCTATCTTCAATAGGAATGCGATAATAATCCGGATGTATTTCGCTAAAGGCCAGAAACCCTTGACGGTTTCCGCCATATTCAACAAAGGCAGCTTGCAATGAAGGCTCGACACGCGTGACACGGGCTAGATATACATTACCTTTTAGTTGTTTTCTTGCTGTGTTTTCGTAATCAAATTCTTCAATTTTTTGGTCATTAAGAAGCACCACACGAGTTTCTTCGGGTTGGTGGGCGTCGATAAGTAGTTTTTTGTTCATAATTAAATCTCTCTGTCGTTTGCACGCCGTCATAGGTGCGGTCGCAAGACGAATGTTCAATGGCTGGCGCTAAGCCAGAAATGCTCAGAATGGTATAGATATCACTATGATTTACGTGGTAATCTGCGTAGCCACTATGCCGAACTAAAACTGGCTTGGCGGGTAATAAAGTTGTATTCATCATAGTCATTGTAAGGTTCATCATTCTGCTGAATGTATAAAATAGTCGATTTGCAAAGCGCTGGTTACAAGCTTATTTTTGGGAACGGATAATTCCATACAAAAACGTCTGCTTTGTGCGATCTCTTTACAACTGATAAGGTCATATCACATGAATGTAGAATTATGAAAAGAAAATTATATAGAATTAAGGATAAGTATTTTTATCTTTTGGATTGTTTGTTAGCTTGATGGCGTAGTTCAGAGATTTGATTAGTGGTTATAAAACCGTAAAACTCAGTATGAAAATAGAAGTTGGTAGTTGTTTGACCTCAATAGATATTCACATCATCGATTTTCAAAATCATCTGAAACGGGTCTTGATAGCGGCGCTCCAGCTGCTGCTATTAATAAGCCTATTTGTTAGCGGTGATTTAGTTGGCATATCCGTAGCCAAGGCTGATGCTCAGAATAGTTATGTAGGCTTCCGCTTTGGAGAAATAACAGATACACAACAATTAGATGGTCTAGCAGGGCGTGCTACACGAATTGTTGTGGAAACAAGCACTATTCCTGAAGCAAGGCTATTTTTGCTAGAAGATCCCTACCGGCTTGTAATTGATACCGCGCATACTGTTTGGGATGTCCCTAGCCTGCCAAAATCAGGCAGGCTATCTTTTGGCTCATTAACCTCATATAGATATGGCAATCCAGACCCTGATACAGGCAGACTGGTTTTTGAATTATCAGAAGCTGCGGCTCCGATTGCAGCATTTTTGTTGCCTCCTAATGAGACGAATAGCTCTAATGCATCTGGCTACCGAATAGTAGTAGATGTTCTTAACCGAGGTAGTACAGCCTTTGCGTTAGCGCGAGCGGCTCTTAAAAAAACGCCCTATCTTGCAACTAACCAGGTTGATGCTTTTATGAGCGAGATTATTACGGATAAAAATTATTCTAATTCCTCAAATCAGCCAGACCAAAAGCAAAATACAAATCTCTCTGGCAGTGTCGTCACGCTTAAGTCTCCAGAACAACGGCCAAGAAGGTGGGTTGTTACAATTGATGCAGGTCATGGCGGCAAAGACCCAGGTGCCATCGGTATTACCGGAACAAGAGAGAAGGATATTACATTTAAGGCATCAAAGTTGCTTGCAGACCATTTGAATAGCACAGGATACGTGATAGCAAGGCTTACCAGAGTAGATGATAGCTTTATTAGGTTGCGAGATAGAATTGCAATTGCGCGCCAGCATCAAGCTGATTTGTTTGTGTCCATTCATGCAGATGCAGCCCCAAATGCAAAGGCACATGGCATATCTGTATTCTCTCTATCAGATACTGCTTCTGATAAAGAAGCAGCACTAATAGCAGAACGTGAAAACAAGGCAGACCTTATTGGTGGACCAGATTTGGCAGTTGAGGATCCTCTTGCTGCGAATGCATTATTAGGCATGTTCCAAAGAGAATCTATGAACGAATCTACCTATGTTGCTAATTCTATTTTAGAACAGGTGCGCTCCTTTCCAGGCGGGGATAAACGTGGCCATAGGTTTGCTGGTTTTGCAGTATTAAAGTCACCAGACATTCCATCGGTATTAGTTGAGATGGGGTTTCTTACAAATCAGCAAGATGAAGCAAATCTCAAAAAAAATAGCTATATTGATGCTTTAACGAAAAAAATAGCGGATGCTATTTTGTTATATTTAAAGTCATCTTCGCGCCAATAATAAAGATAGGGTAATGAATGCGGAACCGTTACGGAACAAGGCAGAGTCATAAAAATGCCCTAAAGAGAAATTATAGACAAAGATTATGAAATGGTTTTTTGGAATATTTACGTTTTTGATGCTGTGCATGTTTGCTGGCATAGGAGGTGTTTTATGGGTGTTTTGGTCATTTGGTAGGGATTTGCCAGATTATGCAAAACTTGCCGATTATGAGCCGCCAGTTGTAACACGTATTCATGCAGGTGATGGCGCGTTGTTGGCTGAATATGCAACGCAAAAACGTTTATTCATGCCGATACAGGCAATGCCGCCAGATCTAATAGCAGCATTCCTCTCAGCAGAGGACAAATCTTTTTACAAGCATTTTGGGGTCGATTTAATGGCTTTGAGCCGTGCTATCATCACTAATATTTCTAATATGGGCTCTGGAAGAAGGCTAATTGGCGCATCAACAATTACACAGCAGGTAGCAAAAAACTTTCTTCTAACGAATGAGGTGTCAGTTGAACGTAAAATCAAAGAAGCTATTCTTGCAATTCGCATAGAGCATGCGTTGGAGAAGGATAATATACTTGCTCTTTATTTAAACGATATTTATCTAGGGCTCTCCAGCTATGGTGTGGCAGCGGCAGCTTTGAATTATTTTGATAAGCCATTAGATCAATTAGAATTGCACGAAATAGCCTATCTTGCTGCATTGCCAAAGGCCCCGAATAACTATCACCCTATCCGAAAAACCAGTTCTGCGATTGCAAGACGAAACTGGGTCTTGCAGCAAATGTTTTTAAATGGATATATTAGCGAAGATGAAAAGGTTTATGCGCAATCATTTGATTTGGGTGTTCGTGCACAGACAGGCTCTGATCTTGCCGATGCCCCTTATTTTACAGAAGAAGTAAGACGGGAGCTTGTCTCATTATATGGCTCCGACATGCTTTATGGGGGGGGGTTATCTGTTCGAACCACGCTTGATCCAAAGCTACAAAAGCTGGCACGTGAGGCATTGATTAAGGGTCTGGAATCTTTAGACAGGCGCCAAGGTTGGCGAGGTCCGATTACACAGATTGACAGCCCAGAAAACATAGATAAGCAGCTTTTAGATATAACCATGACAATGCCAGAGGGACGATATGCTGCTTTGGTTTTGCAAGTGAAACCAGATAAAGCGGTTATTTATGTGCAAGGCGGTAAAGGTATTATCCCATTTTCACTCGCAAAATGGGCTTATCCGCCACGTAACGAGGATGGCATTCGCCCCCCACGCATAACATCCTTAAATGAAGCACTGTCTGCAGGGGATATTGTGATTGTACAAAGGCCAGATAGCGCTAAAGATCTTGTAACCCAGGACTATGAGCCAAGGCCAGAAGATTGGGCCCTCGGGCAGAGACCTCTTGTTGAGGGGGCAATTGTTGCAATGGACCCTCATACTGGAAGAGTGCTTGCTATGTCCGGCGGATATAATTTTAATGATTCAGAATTTAATAGGGCAAGCCAAGCATATCGCCAACCAGGTTCAGCCTTTAAACCCTTTATATATCTTGCCGCACTTGACCAAGGCTATAGCCCAACAACTCAAATTCTGGATGCGCCATTAGCAATTGATCAAGGCCCTGGCATGCCTAAATGGAAGCCATCTAACTACACCAAACAATTTTATGGCCCATCCATCATGAGAGTTGGTATCGAAAAATCACGTAATTTGATGACAGCTAGGTTGGCGATGGCTATTGGCATGTCAGAAGTTCAAAATTATGCCCAAAAATTTAATATAAACACGAATTTACCACCCTATTTATCGATGGCACTTGGCGCTGGAGAAACAACTTTGGTGCGGATTACAGCAGCATATGGCCAGCTGGTAAATGGTGGGCTAAAAATCACTCCGAGCTTGATTGACAAAGTGCAAGACCGATATGGTAAAACGATTATGCGACATGACACCAGAAGATGTGAGCAATGTGTTGTAGATATAGGATGGAGAGAACAAACAGTGCCAATATTGTCT
>Ga0181595_10000920_pt1 | contig 32855 bp, 44 predicted proteins | sample 041ome_7_FD_145604 | JGI IMG/M metagenome (GOLD analysis project Ga0181595, IMG submission 145604) | Coastal salt marsh microbial communities from the Groves Creek Marsh, Skidaway Island, Georgia - 041401AS metaG (spades assembly) | ecosystem: Environmental > Aquatic > Marine > Intertidal zone... | reverse complement strand
ATAAAAAGATTAACGCATTGATATTAAATAATATATTTTAAAATTCTGCATTTCCCCCAAAAATGTAAAATCAGGTGCTCTGAAGGAGCATTTTCTTATGGAATTCGACGATACAGTGACCAATTTATGGTATGTTTTTGAGCTAATCTGTCGCTGATTTTACATTTTTGGGGGATGGGCAAAAATAGCCATGTACGCTTTGAAAATACCCGCCAGAAATCGCCATAATCAGTGAATCCTCTACGCTTTGATGAATATCAACTAAGTGACCACCACCTCTCACGCAAATAGATACACGACCTGGATTACCAGAATTATCCTCTCCATACGCAATTAGTGCATCCGGATACTCATTACCATTTTCACAACCGATGAATACACAATCTCCAGCCAAAGGTTTGGGGTTAATCCGGTTTAACTTATCAGCCAGAAGCTGAGAAGCCGCCTTGTAACGCTCAAACCATTGTGGGTCGGTGCTCCAACGCGCATGCTCACTTAAGAACATGTGATTGCGACAAATCATTTCGTAAAGCAGTTCAAAATCCTGCTCCTGGTAGTGACCTGTCTCAACAAAGAGATTGAAACACTCTGTTGCGATTTCATTCAATTGGTTGTTGATGTGCAGTGCTAATTTAGACATTTTTCTCTCCAATCCCTGTCAGGGAAGTAATTACTGACGGTCGGTATGGAAAGACCCTGAACGGGAGCATTCCCCGTCAGGGTTGTATTTATGAGCGGTATTTATGGGCTTTATCTTTGAACACTTGCTCAACTTGCTCCCGTGTCACTTCAAAGCCTTCTAAAGCCTCAAGTGCACTCTCAATAGAGCTGGTGTACCAGCTCTCGTGATTAGCAAGTTCGTATTCGATGATGCTCTCAATACCTTTCTCTTCAAGCAGGCGTTTTCGGCCTTGCTCTTGGATGTCTCTTAATCTTTGAACAAACTCTGGCGCTTTATCTTTAGGTACGCAATCACCAGCTCCCAGTACAGTGCAGTATTCAACACCTTCCTGTTTATTTTCGGCAAATTGCTTATTGCTAAAGGCAAAAAACACACCCAGCTCTTTGAAAAGCTTTCTCTGTTCATCTTGTATTTGTTGGTACATAAATCTCTCCAGACCCAGCCATGGGTAAAAATTAAATTTAAACTGACAGTCGGCATGGAAAGGCCCTAAACGGGCACTTTCCCCGTCAGGGTTTTATTTATGAATACAGTGTTGGTGGTGGGGTTATACAGTTCCAATCCATACGGTTGGGGTAACGTGCAATCAATGCAGCCATAGCCGCAGGGAACGTCGCGCCCAACCATGTTTGAACTAGAACCTTACCACCGGGAATTGCAGGCGCTTCGACTACTCGCATAAGAGTGAATTCAAACTTATCCGGGTAATACATAACGAAATAATCACCTGTGCTATCGCTAATGCGTCCGACTTGAAACTCATTTTGCGTTTGAAGTGTTTTCTTGCCTTCTGCAGTATCAAACTGATAAAGGGTCGAATAGCTTCCTAACACCGGCGTTACTGTCACTCTGCAGTTGAATCCCTCTCCGCCCAGATTCGAAATCTGAGTGCTTAATGGAACCAACGCTAAAGGCAATGCTTGATAAATCATGCTGCTGCCTCCTGTTGCACTGCAAGTCCTGTCTGAGCGGCAATTGCACCGATGGCAATTCCTTGGCTAATACAGGTCTGAATACAGGCCTCGATCGGAAGAAGCGCTGTGTTTTTCCGACGGATCAGACACACAACATCCACCTCTTTTCGACACCCGCTGATACTGACGACGAACACCTTTTTCGAAGTGTTGAAAATCTTAACTTCTTGGCCGGTTATTCGGTTGAATGCCGTTTTGAAATGTTCAATTTTCTCGCCATCTGCCATTCGTGCAATGCGAAGTGCAAAAGGTACGTTCTTAGACATGGCGAACCTCCCGAACTGGAGCTGGTTGATAAACCCAGCCTAATGTGCGGTCGATATGTTCACCAATGACTTCAACAAGTGAAACCTTGTGGCCGTTAAAGACCTTCAGCTCATTATAACGTTGGAAGTTTTTGGCCTTTTCAGCTGTTTTAGCTCGATAAAGCGTCACCAGACCAACGCCAGGTAGAACTGTTCGAAGTTCATGTACGTTATTCATTCTTCTCTCTCCATCCCAATAGGGGAAAAAAAGGGAGAAATGCCCCTGAAGGGGTTCATTTCCCCCAACAGGGTTTTAATTTACTTGTTTACTTGAACAGCTCTTTTTTCACTGCATTCTTTAAAGCTTTTCCAATGTCATTCGCTTGAGCGACGTGGACAATTTCATGCTCTAAAAAACCTTTGATTGAAGACCGGCAGATAGCAATTGGCACAATTCGGATCCCAATGTCATCACACAATTTCCGTGCTTTTTTCACTGTGTCCTCGTTGTTAGGGTCGCCATCCGTCATAAGAAAAATCATTTTCTTCTGTTCTGGTCGTAAAACCATACGCATAGCCGCAAGCATAATAGCTTCGCCAGTTGGCGTGCCTCCACTTGCTTTAATCCCAAACCTTTGCGCTATCACGGGTTCGCTGTAACTTTTTGCTACATAGACTCCGCTGTGGTCATAATCATCCGGTTCACAGCCGAAGTACAAGACTTCAGTTGGTACAGTCGCCCTAACAAGTGCTTTTGTAAGTGCAAGAGTGGCTGCGTTTGCGTGTGTCATGGCTGTAACACCATGATCATCTTCAAAGCATTCCATCGAGCCGGAAGCATCTGTAATCAGGCAGGCCGCCGCGTGTATGTCCTGCTGCACTTCTTTGCGTTCAAACACAGAGAAATTTCCAGCAGGTATACCGCTTAGTTTGCGTGGGTCTATTCGTCGTCCGCGTAAAGCGTGGCTGTCTAAACTATGCTTCTGGTCAAATAAGACCTTGTGAATAGCTTGATAAGCACTCCCTACTAAGAGGTCGACTTTTTCAGGTACGTCACCTTTTATGTCTTCGTTACTCTTTACGAGCGGAAGCGCTTGGGTATCGCACGCTGAAACATGATCTAGATCTTCGGAATTTTCCGCCATCACGGTCAGCTGCTCGGCCAAAGCTGAATGGAAGTCATCAAGGCAGTCGTCGGCATTAGCCGCCAATACAGCCTCTAAAACCTTCAACAACTCATCACGACTTGGCTCGGAAGCAGGTTGATCGGATGACTGAGCTTTACCTGTGCCAGCTGAACTGTTTTCACCATCAGCATCAGATTCACCATCAGCATCAGATTCACCATCAGCATCAGACTCACCATCAGCATCAGATTCACCATCAGCATCAGACTCACCATCAGCATCAGACTCACCATCAGCATCAGACTCACCATCAGCATCAGACTCACCATCAGAATCGGATTCACCATCAGCATCGGATTCACCATCAGCATCAGATTCACCATCAGCATCGGATTCACCATCAGCATCGGATTCACCATCAGCATCGGATTCACCATCAGCATCGGATTCACCATCAGCATCAGATTCACCATCAGCATCGGATTCACCATCAGCATCGGATTCACCATCAGCATCGGATTCACCATCAGCATCAGACTCATCATCGGCATCGGATGCAGCTTTGTCGTGCTCATCAGATATTAATTTGATAAGTGCGACCGCTGTATCCAGGCACGCTTCGGTTGAAGTCAGTTCAGCTGAATCAAGAAGATTCAGTATTCTGTTGGTCAGGTTAGCGCCGAACATAGACACAGCACAATCCAAAGCATCAGCGTGCAATGGTTTGAGTGCTTCTTGCATCAAGACTAAGGCCCTGCCTCGATAAAGCACTAAGTATTCCAGTGCGGCTATCGGGTGGAGCGCTTGTTCTTTTTTTGGTGAACTAAACAGTCCTCTTTGCACTGCAAGCTCAGCCAACCTTTTCAGGTTTGACTTTGCACCGCGAAAGCGATCTCCCATTATCTTCTCGATACGAATATCCTCAAGGATGTTCGTCATAGACTGAATAATGGGATTTTTTATGGTCGCAAACAGATAACTGTCGGTTTCTGATTCATGAGCAAGCTCATGATCAACCCAGCCATTGGCCATAGCCACAAAATCAGGATCAGTGAAATCACCGTTCGGGATATTGATGTGACCAGGTGCGTGCCAAGCGCCAGAACCTGCGATAGTAATGTTCATGTCTTTATGAGCAGCCATCACAACAGCAAGAGTTTTAGCGCGACGCTTAAAATTTTCAACTAACTTAGACATATCTTTCTCCAGCCTTTCGGCAAATAGTGGAGGGACAGTCAGCCCAAAGGGGCAAGATTGACTGTCCCCTGTGGGTTTTAATGTATTTTGGTTATTTCACTTGGAACTGAAATCTTCGATTGCAGATCACGGATAGTGAAAAACCTGAGTAAGCTTTCTTCGGTTGTGGGTTTGTCTTTTTCAATAAATGAAAATGAGGTGTCCGACAATCTGACAACATATCCATCAAAAATGATGGTGTGATCGACAGGTGAATAGAGCTTCATAGTGTGGGTTTTTTGCATCTTTCTCTCCGGCCCAAAAGGCTAAAAAGGAGACGCAAATCCCCTGTGGGAAGTACGTTCTCCCATGGGGTTTTAGTAAGTAGGCTTTCGCCAATTTGGTTTACGTCGTGGTTTTCAAGGCCGCTACGTGTCAGTTACATTGCAAAGCAAAATAACCCGCTAGGTTTGTATTCCGCTTGCAAGCGGTCGATGTAAAAACATCAGTGGTAAAAAACGCTGGGTTTCACCCCACCAAAACACACTATGTAAATGCCCTTTGGTCGGATGAAGGCTAATGCCCGGTTGCCTCATTAAGAGACAAGCCGGACATCAATCTCCAGGTTCGTTTTTGGTCTGCAGATGCAGGCCAAAACTTCACCTTTTCTGGTAAAGCCTAAAGGCTCGGATGAATATTCAACCTCACCTTTAGTTACCTTTGTGCGACATGCGCCACAAAATCCTTTTCTACACTGCGATTCCACTGGCAGACCTGCTATTTCAAGCGTTTCTAACAGTGTGCCGCCGGAGTTCGTGATTGCGGTGCCGTCATTCGTTTGGATTAATATCATTCTTCCACCTCAACACCGGTATAAACCCGTAAATGCGGTGGCATCTTGAAATCGAAACCTTTCTGGCCGAACTCAACATAAACGTCGTTCCAGTCCATCTTGTCTCTTCCAAACTTTGTGGGCGCAAGTACTTCAACATGCTTACCTTCAAACTCTAAACGAGTTTTCATGCGAGCAGCTGCAGCACTACCAGCGCCAGAAGGCTCAACGTCGGCCCAAATGATGATATGGGTTACGTCTTTGGGGATGGTCATGTTCTCCATCAGTCTGTCGGATATTCCAACCCACATAGGACAACCGGTAGCCTCACGGATACTAAGAGCTGTTTCCAGTCCTTCACAAACGCCAATAACTTTGATGTCATCGACCTGCAACGGCTTATCCAGCTCAATGTAACCTCCTAACACAGACTCAGGTGCCTTCATCTGTAGCTTTGGGTTTTCAATAGGTGCTTTACCGTGGCCGTCTTTTGCAAGGAATGTCCTGTGAAGCGTAAGCCCCACATGATTTTTCCCGCGAATAACTGCCAGCAGTCCCGGATAGGATTTGCACTTGTCGTCAACCCACGTTAACAGCCGAGGATGGAACATTATGTTCCGCCCCAGGAGGTTTAAGTCACCTTTGATACCACGAGAGCGAAGGTAAACTTCAGCTAGAGTTCCCATAACAGGCGAAGCACCAGCCCATACTTTCGTGATTGCCTCACGATTCTTTTGGGCTTGTTCAGCTGATATCTGCTTTGTCGCTGCCAGTTGATTTGCAAACTTCTGCTTTTCAGCTTCAGTGAAATTCACTGTGCCTCCACCGCAGATGTTTACAATCTCCTTCAGCACTTCCGGCACGGGCTTATCTAAATACCATTTCAGTACTTCGATACCATCCAGAAAACGTCCTTCATCATTGTGATGGGCGCCACCTGTAATTTCCCAGTCTTTAAGAGGACGAAATTTAGTACTCTTAGAACCTGGCGCACCACGCTTGGGGCACGGTTTTGTACTACTGGTTTCCATTGCATTCAGCAGGTTTGGGTAGCTACTGTAGATGCTTCGCCAACCACCTTTGGACAGAACCAGTGATTTGACGTAATCAAACGTCAGAGTATTTGAGTTGTGCATAGAGTCTCCTTATCGGAATTGTCAGATCCCGATAAACCCGGATAGCCAGGCTTATTGGTGATCTGACAATCCCGGTTTATTAAGAAAACTCGCCTAACGGCGAGTTTTTCACCGTTAGGCTGATGGTTTAGCAGACTTGGCAAAGCCAGGTCCCCACTTCCAGCATGCACCTACTAACACAACGCGTCCGTTAATGACGCGGGTTTGAATTGTTTTTTGCTCGTTCATACACTCTCCATTATTGAAAATGGGAGGCGCAAACAAGCCCCAAGGGGATTGATTGCAACCCCCCGGGTTTGATTTATTTAAAGTTTAGAAACTGCCCCAACCTGTTTCGAGTACATCCAATCCTACCGATGGCGGCGGAACTTGGAATTCATCGAAACCGTGGACGTTTGCAGGATCGAAATCCTCATCCGTACCAAATGGAACATCTTCTTCCCACTCGATTTCATCAGCTTCTGCCGCTTCAATCGGTTCGGGTTCTTCCAACTCTGGCTCATCAGGCTGTGGAATGGCATATTTGCCTTCCGCTGCAAGACGAAGGTTCTCTTCGTTAGAAAGGAACAAGACCAGGTGGCTGAGTTTCAAAAGGTCGTGACCTTTGACTTCGCCTGTCTTTGGTAGAGAAACGAATATCTCATTCATTTCATCAACAAAACGGTCTATACCGCTGTGCAAAAACGACAGGTTGATCAGTTTGTCGCGGATTTTCAAAAGTGCTTTTACCGCTCTTTGAGATACGCCTTCCTTACCAGCAATGCTAGTCCGGTGTTGAGATCTCGCATCTGCGGCCAACTCTTTCCAGAGCTGATCTGCTGCAGTTGCCGCCATGCTATCCACATCCCCCATCAACGGAGATACGGCGAGTACTGGGTTCAACTTAAAGCCGAATGGCTTTACGAACTCATCCCACACCATTTGGTGACGTGCAATCAGATGCGCCACAGAAGGGTTCTTCTGTTTATGAGCGTCCAAAATGCCGTCATAACGATGCTTCAAACTCGAAAGCTCTTGGTCGAACTTGTTCTTCAGCTCTTCAAGCTCAAAAACAACAACGTCCAGTCGCTTTATAGGACAAAGAAACAACTTTCCACCCAATTCAACCGAGTGCTGAGCAATGATCCGCTTTGCGGCAATCCTCAACGTGTTGAATGGCTGTAACTCGCTAGCAGGGAACACCTCTAAATCGCCATTACGAACGCTTTGACCGGTCACAGTGTGGCCATCAACGCGCATTTCAGCTTCCCGAAGTGTAATACGACCGCTTGTGCCGCTAATTTCCGGTAATGACAACAGGCATGCGCCTTCAGTCATTGATGGATTTTTGCCAAGCTGTGTTGCCAGAGCTTTAGCTGCTTTTACCGCTTGTGATTCAATCTTTTGTGTAGACATTTTTCTCTCCAGAAATAACGCCCACAGGTCCACCCCAAAGGGATGAATAAAATCCCTGTGGGAGTGGTATTAAATTAAATAAGTTTACGGGTTAGAGGGTCAAAGACCTTTACGCCGTCATATTTGTAGCCTTTTGCCAATTTCTCTGCAATTCGAACGTCCTTCGTTTTTGAGCTGTCTACCTTTTGGCAAACCAGTACAAATGAAGTGTTTTCATTAGCAAACATGGTAAATAGCCGACCTTGTGTGTCTTGACCAATAGCCCAAAGTTTTCCTTCAGGTGATTGGTAAACATGCACCGCTTCTCCGTCAACTGGATATCGTGTAGCACGATATGGCAATTGCGACAGAGTAATGACACCGTTCTCCACAGCTGTAATCATGCCGTGTGAATAGCCTTCATCCCCCCATGTCGGGTGTTTGATGCCTTCTTCCAAAGATAATGAATGGCTCAACGCAACCATATTGCTATGGTTAATGTTTAGCTCCACGTATCGACCGTTGATAGGCTCAGCTGTTGTTAAGAGCATCTGCGTATCAGGTAGATTCACCATATCCACCTCCATCACTAAGCCCATAAGGTCATTGACCGTATAGGCTTTGGTTGAAGGTGTTACGGCTTTCCCGCTGTGTTGCCTTTGTAGTGGGTAATCAGCTCTCTTACAGGGGTATCAATCAGCTCGTTTAACACGCGCTGAATAATTTCCTGTGCGGACTCTCGACTTTCAGGATCAATTGACCCCTCCATGACAAAATCAAACGACTCGCGCCACGTAAAGTCTGGACCGAAGGCCATGGTGTAAGACAACCAGTTCACAGCAGTTCTCGTTGAGAATATGCAGTTCATTGGGTTTTCTACACCACCTTTACGCTCGCCTGTCTTTGGATCTGCAGAGCCCAATACCGCATCGCGAAAAGAGTTAGCCAGCTTCACTACATCTTTCACCATCCCAGATGGAAACATCGGGAATGATTTAGACAGTATTGACATTTCGTGCGCTGGAAGCGGGAAATGTGTCTTTAACCATGCAATACGAGAACGTAAAGCCTGGTCCATACGATTACTCGTATGATAACGGTCATGACCGCCTTCACCTGTGGTGTTGGCAGTCGCTGTTATACGACACATAGGATGCTTGGTCAGCACTAAGCCGAACTGCTCCACTGGCCAAGGTTTCCCTTCAACTAGCCCGTGAATTGCACAGTGCAAATCCATTCCTCCTTTATCCAGCTCATCAAATACAACCACCCCACCATTGCGGTAAGCTTTAGCTGCAAGGCCTAAAGAGTTTCTGGTCACAACGCCGTTTGGAGTTGAAACTAGCTCTTTAGAACCTTCGATGTCTTCTGCTCTCAGTCCTTGGTGGACTTTGATCATGTAAAACGGTTCGTTTAACCGATCAGCTAAAAACATCAACATTTCGGTTTTACCGGTTCCGGTTTCACCGTGCAAACCCAAGGCCATACGCATTGGTGTGTACCACCAAGCCAAACACTTTCTCAGTGTTTGCTCGTTAGGGATGTAATTCGGATTGCTACGAACACAATCCGGATGACGATTTTTACGACGCTTCAGTGTTCCAGACCCTTGCGGGTAGATTTCCGGGAAAACAAGGTGTCTTTCGACTTCCTCAATTTCATAAAAGTCGACTTGAACTTGTGGTTTGGTTGCTTGAACTTGTGACATATATCTCTCCAGCCTTTCGGCAAATAATGGAGGGACAGTCAGCCCAAAGGGGCAAGATTGACTGTCCCCAGTGGGTTTTAATTAAATGTGGTTTGACCGAACAGAGGGTGATCCCCTGTGAAGCCAAAGTCGTCTAATGATAAAGAAAACTCGCTTGTCGACGTATCGACAGAAAGTATCTCTTCAGTGGTTTTGGTTTTTGCGGGAGGTTTGACTCTACAACGAAGTGCGTTCTCTAAAAGAGACGGTGAATCAATTCCGAAAGCCTTGCAGATCAGGAAAAATAGCGGGGTTTTCATGAATTCAACGGCCTCTATATAGAGGTCATCTTCCTTCTTGCTATCCCGGACTATTTCTAACAACCGATAAGGTAAAGCTTCGCATAGTTTGATAACTTCATCATGCCCCCACTTGAAATGACACATGCCATTTTCAGGGTCGAAATCAGGGTCCATAAAAAGGTCAATATCTGCACCTTTTGCTGAGCCGTTTTCGATGTCAGTCATGACAATTGAATCCATCGGATGATGAATTATGTCATCATGATCCCATTGTGGGTTCCAGTTTTTCCCGCGCTTAAAATTGCCATCCACTAAATCTTGTATGGCTCTTTTAAGTTGTCTTTCATTCATGTTGTAACGACGCATAACTACTTTTGGGTTAGCGTTGCTTAGTGGCTCGACGATTCGCCAGGCGGCTGACATACGTTGAGCGTTATGTAGTTTTTGTGGTGCTGCCATAGTTTTTCTCTCACGAAAAAAAATGAGGGCAGCACAATCCCAGAGGGAGTATGACTACCCCCGAGGGTTCTATTAAGTAGGCTTTCGCCAATTTGGTTTACGTCGTGGTTTTCAAGGCCGCTACGTGTCAGTTACATTGCAAAGCAAAATAACCCGCTAGGTTTGTATTCCGCTTGCAAGCGGTCGATGTAAAAACATCAGTGGTAAAAAAATTCAGAGGCAGCACCTCACCAAAATCAGCTCTGGGAACTGGCTTTGGTGCGACGCCGCAGAATGCGGCGCGTATCGATAATGCGTTTAGCAAACCATAGCCACTTCTTCGTGACTGCCAATCAAACCAATATCGACCGCAATTGCTTTGACATTATCAAGCAAGCATTCGTCCGAATTGTTTGAGTTAGACCATGATGGGTGTTGGCGCAATTTATCGACATCTATATGCACAACATTCAGATCAGCAACCGCGTTCAAGCGATACACGTACAGCTTTGAGTTATTTGGGTCGAAGAAGTGGATGTTTGTGCCGGCGATTGAAAAAGGAAATGAGGGGGGTTGAGCTTGGTTCATCGTAATGCCTTTGTCTGTGATGGTTATCCTCAATCGCACTCCTTGAATGTAATTGAGTGATAACCACCACAAGCAAGGTAATGAACCTGCTTAGGAGTTATCTTCTGAACAGAAACAAAAAACAGCCATATGGCTGTTCTAAGTTTCTGTCAGATTGTTTTCTAACTTAACTGTTTTTGTTCTGTCTATGCCATGCAGTAAACAGAGCTATTGAGCCTAAAACAAAGCCAACCACCGGGATAAGTATTACCATCGTTGGTGTCATTATTTTTTCCTTTTTATCAGTTACTAGAAGTTTTATCCATTTTAGTCATTTCTACGCACAGTACAAGTACCGCAAAGATAACAAATGCAACAATGCCTGTTACCAAGAGGTACACGCCTTCTTTCAAATGGTTTGAAATCGTCGTGTATGCCATAGCAAAGCAAAAAACAGAAACCTCAAAAAACCATTGGATCAATTGCGCAAGTAGCGGCTGCCTTGTAAAAATTACGATAGCAACTTCTGCGAGAATCAATAGGGTTCCAAAGGTCATGTAGGCCGCAGCACTCTCAACTTTGTTAGTTAAGAGTGAAGTCACTCCAAAGTTAAACATGGCCATAGCCAATATAGTGAAAACAAATTTGTAATTGAACATAATTTTCTCCTTACCAGCTTCAGCTGGAGTTCGTTAATACAAATTATTTAGCGAACCCAAAGAGAATTTTTCCTGATGGGAAAAATCCCATCAGGGCTCAATTAGAAAATCCGTAATTTACAAAGCGCCGGTCTAATACCGAATAGGTAAAGACAAGAACCAAGCAATATACAACCAGCAAGAACAGTGGCCATAAGACTCTCCATAGATTTAAAAGTCAGGCGAACTGCTCCCTTGTCGGGGAAAACAATTCAACCCGACAGGTTTGCGTAAAAGGCTTGCGCCAGATTAATCGTTGCAGTTTTTAAGGCCGCTTCGAGTCAGTTATTTTGAAGAACAAAATAACCCGCGAGGTTTGTATTCCGCTTGCAAGCGGTCGATGTAAAAACATCAGTGGTAAAAAAAAGACGAGGCAGCGCCTCACCAAAATCAGCTCAATGAACTGGTTTTGGTGTGACGCCGAAAAGGAAGCTGTGCAGTAGGTGTTCGACTGCGATTCAGGCTCCGGCTTGCAGGATAAAATTAGCGTTGAACGCTGTATCTGCAGCCGAATAGTGCCTCTTTAGGTGTGCAGAATTTCTGCAGGTCGCTTGCGCGAGAAATAGTGCTTTCGCACTGCTGGCCGCTTGCGCGGTATGTTGAATGTCATTTAATGACGTTCAGGTGGTTGTATTATTTACCATGTTTATCTATGAAACAATCCATTAAGCCCCCCTAAATTACATGTCTTAATTACCTTTTTGTTATTTCAGCTCTTTGTTGCCACTCTATTTCTGCAACTCAACAATTTTAGCAATAGTGCTGTAATTGGGTTATTCAGACATAACCGAAGATTTCTATCACAAATTTGCTGTGTTTTTCCTCTGTATAGCTAATCCGCAAGTGTTCCTCTGCACGGGTCATGCCGACATACAGCAATCGCCTCTCTTCCTCCAGAGCAGCTGCCGGATTAATAGACTCCAGCGCTTTTTTGCTAGGTAATTTTCCGTCATCCACACTCATAATCCAGACTCGGGGGAATTCTAACCCTTTAGAGCCCGTAAGAGTGGCCAGCTTCACTGCATCCGGTGTTTTGTGATCTGCTTTCTTGCGAGTGTTCTTCATTACCCTCTCGTAGAGGCTCATAATGCGATCTGCAAGACTTCCCTTCGTGCTAAGTAGAATGTCCAGCATCATTCTTAAAATACTAAGCTGCAATTTGGCGTCTTTATCGGCCCTTCGCTCCAAGCGACTTTGTATGATAGCCATAAAGTTAGTGACCCTCTCCTGTATGATCTGCTGATTATCCGTATCAATCTGCCATTCAGTCGCTAACGCATGCAGCTTAACTGTCTCTTGTAACCAGTTGCTCGAATTTAGGCCGTTGATTGCGCCAAAGCCAAGCTTCATTGCAGAGGCATAAATGTAACTTATGACTGTTTCTGATTCTCCAAGCCAGCCAAGGCCTTCCGACAAGCACAGAATTTGTTTTTTTTGAGATATGCCGTAAAGCAATTTCACAATGCCGGCAGCATGCTCGCTATCAAATACAGAACGCCCACCCAACCGGACAGAGTTATATTTTCGTTCCGCTAAGGCTTTTTCTATCAAATCAAGATCAGCATTCGTTCTGGCCAGTATTGCCCATTCAAAAGGATTTTCTGTGATAATGGTTTCGACAATAAATCGAGCCCGCTCCAGCGCCCTATTCTCTTCCTGCTTTTTAAGTTCTTCTTTTGTTGGTGGTCGGTTCTGGCGTTGTTTTTTTTTGCCTCCAAAGTCAATCGAATCCATCGACTCCAGCTCTTTTGTCCACCCGGATACAATTTTTGGTGGAATGGAAATCCGGTCTACAACACCAGGCGTCGTTTTACCGGACCTCATTTGTTTATCTATTCGTTCATCGTTGTAATCTATTAACCGCTTTGCTGCCGCAAGTATTTTTGGGGAACAACGAAAACAGGTTGATAGGGTGTAACCGACTGCGCCGTAAATTTCTTGTAACATAAGCATGCTCTCGTACCCGTCAGCGCCACGCCAAGAGTAAATGCTTTGATCGTCATCACCGACTGCATAAACGTATTTACCCCGCTCGATATGAGCTGATACCCAAGCAAAATCGCTCGATGAAGTGTCTTGAAATTCGTCGATTAGAATGTAGCGCTCTGGAACAGGAGGAATGGCGCCACTTTTTACGCCTTCTATCACTTCTTGGGCTATGACATTCAAATCAGCTCTATTGAACTGGCTTAACAGGTTGAGATAGTCGGCGTATATTCTTGAAATTAAGTCATCACCTGTCGGCGGGCTCATTGAGCGAGATCGCTCATCGAGTAGCGATGCAATTTCAACTAATGAATCTGTGCCGCATCCGTTATTGAGCGCAGCCCGGCGAATGTAAGTCATTTGCTCTCCACCGAGAATCATCTTGCGGCCATTTGCCAATGGTCGCCACATACTCAGCATAAGGCTTGCAAACGTTGTGGCCCTGGCTCTTCGTGCTGCAGAGCCAAGTCTTTTTTCTAACCTGTGCTTCATTTCGCTGGCACTGGCGTTGGTAAAAGTCACCATAAGTACTTGTGAATTGCTTGTCCTGGTCAGGATTGAGTGAACCAAGGCGATTAAGGTATGTGTTTTTCCACTGCCGGGAAGGGCGATTATCAACTTGTGTTCGTCAATATTTTCAGTAGGCAAAGCCTGTTCTGGAGTCAGTTGCATTTTTTTAAAAAAGTTACTGCATATAGGAAAGTGGCTTTATTTTACCAGTCTCTTTAATTGGTGTTTTCCACTAAGCCCCTATAAATACCCATCCTTAAAACCATTTATTGCGGGTTTTTGAAAATAAAATACAATAGTTCAATATTAATCAAACAGGAACAATGAGAATGAATTCCATGAAAATTAAGACTTTTTTGTCGCTGCCATCGATTGCTTTGGTCTTAGCTGGTTGCGCATCTACCCCTGAAATCCTCTATCCGGCGGCAGGTAAAGTGGATTTGCCGACTTATGTATGGGACAACAGCAAGTCTGAAGCCTTAAATGTTGCTCAAATGGCGCAGCCTGTGGGTGTGGGTGTGGGTATGCGGGACTACGACAATGCGGAGCAGGCAACCAATGGCCATATTGGTCACGGATCTCAGGCGCTTGATGCTGTCGTGATGGGGTTGTCTCAAGGCATTTTCGGTATTTTTTCTGCCTCCAGCATGACGGGTTCAATCAATGATGCTGTGAGCTGGAAGCCGAGCGTAGTTCAATTTATTCCGGTGGCTGAATTCGGTCCGATTGACCAGCCGAACGCTTACAAAAAACTGCAGGAGCGCTTTGGTCTGCAGCTTAAAGAGGCTATAGCAGCGAAGTACCATGAAATGGAATGGTATGGATATAGAACTCTTGTGAATCAGCGATCTGATAGTTATACGCTTTATGGGTTCAAAAGTGATTTCTGCGCAACGATTCTGAAATTTCATGGTTCTGACCAAAAGTTTATAAATTCTTTTGGTGGTGAACGGACTTTTGAAAAGCAAGGATTTCCATCGGAATCTTGTTTTTTGAGTTTCTCGTTGGAAATTGCTTCTAAGGCAATGGTTGATGGAGTAGAAAATTATGTTGTTGTTGCTGAGAGTGGTGTTGGTCAGCCAGTCCTCGACTTGCTAGCGTCCAATGTGGATGGTTATTTTATATACCCAGATTACTACACCGTACCGAAATTTGAAGATGACAAATTTTCTCTTGCTACACTGTATCAGCGAATCCCATACACCTTTGTTAAACGTGGTGAAAAGGTGTACCCGTTTGTGAGGCCATGATCTTAATTGCTTTCAGAAAAGGGCCTATAGGCCCTTCACTATATCTTAATCATCTACTGAACGTGGATCGAAGGCGAATTTGCAGATCGGAATTTCGGGCGTTTCAGAACAATCCAGTTCGTTAGTAGCATCTTTCATCCGGTCTTTGGATTCCTGTACTCTGTCATCTGCAGTTTTAGTCATGTCCTTCGTCCGTTGACTGGCAGTGTCGCGATTACCAGGATTCCATATTTGGCCTGCAGTATTTTTCTTCCAGCACTCAGTTTTTCCTGTCTTGCGATACTGTACAGAGCCGTCAGAATTTTTCATAACTTCACCAGTAACCGGATTTGTCACCACTTCTTCCACCTCTGAACATGACGTTGTTTCACTTTGAGCATCACCAGTCAAAGACTGCTCACTTGTTTTATTAGGAATTTCACCAGAAGCTGCTAAAAGCCCTACCCATTCCTGTAAAGCGCTTGTCATAGATGGCGCCGCAAAATCTACCTGTCCAATTTGCTCCAGATTCAAACCACGGCACGATTCTTCGCGGGGCAGCGAATCATTAACAGGGTTAATACCAAGCTGAGCATAAGACTCTTTCATGATGATCCGACTTAATATAGAGCTGTAACAACAATAGTTTTGCCTCTTTTGATAACACACTCCCAAAACCTTCTTAGAGCAGTAAGAACCTCCTACACTAAAACAGCTGCGCTGCGCCAGCTTGACCCCCATGTCTATTTCAATATCATCACAAGCTGTTAGTAACGTCAGAGCTAATTTAACCATCTGGTAGGCCGTATAAACAGCCATAACATTACTGAAAGCGTTTGTTACGCCTTCGCTTAGAGCTAATTGACTCGCGCCGCCTGCCGTCGCAGATTCTGTAAAGATCAATTTGGCCAACGATTCAGGCATCATGTCATAGACGTAGCCGTATACTTTCTGCTGCAATTCAGCAATTGCTGCACCAATTGCACTTTTGCTAGCTCCCGCACTCACAGTAGTATTGGCAATCTTACCTGTACTGTTCCCCATTAAACTCTCTGTTGCTGACTTGTATGCTGTGTTTGCCCAACCTGAAATTGCATCAGCTGCGCTAGTGATTGGCTCAGCTAAAGTGTTATACGTACCCTGAGCAGTCGTACCAAAAGCCCCGGTTCCGGCCATTTGAGTGACTTTCATCATCTGCCGAGCCATAGATACGTATGCGAGAATGTCTATGCCTTTAGGTTGTTCACAGCAGTCTGTCCCAAGCCCTGTGACTTCCCAAGAACAGTATTTGTATTCACCATCGAACACCCTGCAGGTGCTGGGGTCTGCCGGATCGGAACAGCTTGCATCGTTTTGCATGCCATCCATAATGGAGCCGTTGACCATTGCGTCTATAAACTTGGTATTCCCTTCGGCTGTATCATCCACGCAATTTCCGTCAGCGCACGGAATGGCGGCATCACATACATTGGTCGTTTCTTCAAATTCAAGTTCAGTTTCATTGGGCTTATCACATCGGAAAGTGACATCTTCAATCAAGCATTGGCCAGTTTGCTCATCAACCCACCCGTCAGGACAAACTCTACCCACCTCGCGGCATTGGGTATTATCCAAATAGATTTGGCATTGGTTTGGATTTTTTTGCACATCCTTCCAATCGACACATTCTTCTTGGCCTGTTTCAGGGTTTGCCCGACACATGATTTTTCCACCAGTCGGATCACAACCATACCCTTCCAAGTTCACGCGCCAACTTTTATTACCCATGTCACCGTTGAAAAAGTCTGGGATTGTACTGAGCAGGTTTGGGGGAAGGCCGCCGCTTCCATCAACGACAGTTTTGTAGCTATCAAAGGAGCAGAATGCGGTGCTTGTGCTTTCAGAATTATTTGAATACCCATTCAGCGGTTTGCTGTCTCGTTCTGCTTTTCTGACAGAATCAAAACAACCTTCTGGAAATTGCTTTAACTTTACTCCATACCCATCAGGCGATGTATAGTTAAGTCGAAACTTAATCTCCCCCTCACCTCTATCATCAATTTTTACGTCCAGCTTGAGCAATATAGGGGCTCTTTTTGCTTGCTCTGCTTTTAGTGCGTTTAGAATATTTCCCCTATGAGTGACGGGATGGTTGGTTCTCATGTCGCAATTAGTAACTGATGAAAGTTCACCTGTGGATCCAGGGGTGGCATTAATAAATGACCACGCTGTTTCACCGTTTATTTTCAAAACAGCATGGTCGTCTATCACCCCTTGAAAATTAGTAATGCTAGTGAGGATGATATCTGGATGCAGGTCTAAGACAACGCTGGAACTGAATATGTCACAGTTACCTCTCCAAATGTTGTCTTCACCTCTACCTATCGTGATTTCCGCACAGTCTGGACCACACGATGTCACTTTCGCATTATTATGACCGCTTGCGGTGTAAGGGCTGACATAGGTTCTTTCGATTTGGCAGCTTTGTAAGTTAGCGTTTTTGTTGTCTGAGCAAGTGTGTTCTGTAGTAGTGGTGTAGTTCAGATCCTGATTTTTCTTGATAGTTACATTAGAGCAGCTTTTAAAGAATTCACCGTTTTCATTTTGAGCTTTGTTGACTGCATTGAAGCCGGGTTGGAGCCATGCGTCATTTTCGTTAATACCCGTGTTTAATACCTGCTGAGATGACCCAGCAATAACCTGGTATCCTCGGGCTGCCCCAGTTGATCCACTTTTTAACGAATTGTGATTTTTTAACCCATCCTTTCTGATGGCTTCATCATCACCGTACATGGTATCGGCTTTGAAATCATATTGTGTATTATCTTTTTCAGCTGAGTACAGATCGGCGCTTCCGACATCAGACACGCGCCCACCGCCGTCTTTTGTTCTGATTTTGAGTTTTCCGTCCGAATCACGGTAAAACTCCCGCGTCCCTTGTTTTGAGTACTCCGATTTGACACCGCCGGAATTATTTAATGCGGGTTGCCCCAACCGCGTTCCAATGGATTTACCAAAAGCGTTACTTTCAGATGCCATTTGAGCCTGTGTCTTGCCTGAGCTTTGTCCAGTCAGGTCAACAGTTCTACTTGGGCTTGCTGTATTGATTTGGTGGTTGATCACATCATTCATGTTTCGCCCGGGGCGATTCATCTGTTCTTTGATGTCATTTCTCAAATCGTTGTTAGAGTGGTTCCGGTTCGGATTATCTAAATCGTATTTTTCTTTCAGTTCATCCAGACGTGGAGTATCGCTTTTGACAGGCTCAGCAAAGACACTCATAGACACCGCAGATGTAACGACAGCTGCACCGCTGAACACCAACCGAACATAGATAGACGACAGGTTTAGGAAATAAACTAAGAGGACTGAGTAGACAGATATTTTTTTGAGCATCATATAACCACAGATACGACCGGAAGTTGGCATATGGTACCTGTAGTAAAAATCGAGTTTTCCTGTTAAGACGGTCTAAATATGGGGGCTTAATAGTTAAAAAATTCTGAATGCCTATGACTTAGAACAATACTAATGTGTGGCCCTGACATCGAATGTAGCTTTGCTCTTATTGATAACCGTAGCGATGTTCACTGTTTAGTGTACTTGTTGAAACTATTCGCAACAAAAGCAACCAGCATGACAACAACATATCTAATTTTGTGTGATAAACCTGCCTTTGTCACATATGGCAGGATATCAATGAGGGGCTTATCTGAGAGCGTAAAATGCATACCTACACGGAAATCCCACTCTTTTTCGAGCTCCACCTCAGTTGCCGGATAACCACCTAAACTCTGACTAAACGTCTTTTGTGTGTCGGGTAAATATTGCACGTTTTGGAGCATGTAACGCGCGCTATCTTCATCCCAATAAGCGATCATTATTTCTAACGTTTCACGATCAATAACGTTGCCGTATGCGAATTTCGGGGTCGTCCGGCCACTCATTTCGGTGTGAACCGGCCAGTCATTTCGGTATCGTCCGGCCACCTATTTCGGTGTGAACCGGTCAGTCGTTTCGGCGTCAATCGGTCACCTGTTTCGGTGTGATCCGGTCAGTCGTTTCGGTGTCATCCGGCCATCTTTTTCTTTCTTCGTTTCAGGTGCTGCGGCATAACTGGGGTTTCCCTGTTGGCCGGAGTTTGTATGACACGCAAAAAGAAAGTGATGAGAACCGATATGAGAACTTATCTGGATGTGTTCCGGCTGTGTTTTGACGATCAGCTTTCCCACCGCCAAATTGCCCTTGCCTTGGGCATTGGCCGTTCGACTGTGACTGATTTAATTGCCCGTTTTAATAACCTCAACATCGCATGGCCGCTGGCCCCCGACATCTGTTTAAACACTCTGGACCAAGCCCTGTTACCAGGACGCGATTACCAAACCAAACGGGTGTTGCCCGACTGGTTACGTATCGATGTGGAGCTAAAAGATCCGAAGCTGACCAAGCAGTTATTGTGGCAGGAGTACCAGGCTGAGCATGGTCACGCAGCGCTGGGGTACACCCAGTTCTGTGAACATTACCGCCGCTGGAAAGGCTCGCAGCGCCGTTCTATGCGTCAACAGCATTATGCAGGCGAGAAACTCTTTATCGACTTCTGTGGCCCGACCGTGCCTATCGTTGACCCGCGCACCGGCGAAATCCGCAAAGCCGCCATCTTCGTCGCCACCTTAGGTGCATCCAATTACACCTATATCGAAGCCTGTGCCGGACAGGATCAGCAGTCCTGGCTGATGGCCAACAGCCGTTGCCTGAGCTTTTTAGGCGGCGTACCGACCTTATTGGTGCCGGACAATCTCAAGGCAGCTGTAGTCAAAGCCGATAAGTTTGAGCCGACCATCAACAGCGATTATCAGGCGCTGGCGCGGCATTACCGCTGCACCGTGATGCCTGCGCGGCCCTACAAACCGAAGGACAAAAGCAAGGTGGAAGGGGCTGTGTTGATTGTTGAGCGCTGGGTATTAGCGCGGCTTCGTCACCACACGTTTTACTCGCTGGAGGCACTGAATCAGGCCATTCGATTGTTGAATCACCAGTTGAACGAGCGGCCAATGAAAGCCTATAACGGCCTGAGCCGTAAAGACTTATTCCAACAAATCGACCAGCCTGCGCTCAAAGCACTGCCTGCATACCCGTATGAATACACCGAATACAAAGTGGGTAAAGTGGGATTGGATTACCACCTCCAGTTCGATAAACATTACTACTCGGTGCCGCATGCCTTGTGTGGTGAGCGGCTGGAAATACAGGCGACAAGCCACATGATCCGGGTGCATCACAAAGGCCAGTGTGTGGCCCAGCATGTGCGAAGCAGCAAAGCCTTCGCCCACACCTCAGAGTTATCGCATCTGCCACCGGCGCATGCCGCGCATCAGGAATGGGGGCCAGAGCGATTAAGGCAATGGGCAGAACAAATAGGGCCGGAGACGCTGGGTGTGGTGTTGGCAATAGAACGGCGTAAAGCCCATCCGATCTTAGCCCAGCGCGCCTGCCTGGCGCTGCTTGGCCTGCAAAAAAGCTATGGCAGCAAACGGCTGGAATGCGCCTGTGGTATGGCATTGCAGCAGCAGGCGACGTTCACAGGCTTTATTAAAAACCTGCTGAAAAACGGCTTAGATCAAACCCAGCCTGACGCCGAAAGCAGCGGCCCAGCGCTTCGCCACACCAACTTACGTGGCCCTCACCACTACCAATAAGGACAGAATAATGGATCTGATCATGACGCAATTACGCCAGCTGAAAATGGCAGCGATGGCCAAGGCGCTGGAACTGCAACGGCAAAACCCGCATAACTACAGCGGCTTAAGCTTCGAAGAACGGCTTGGCTTGTTGGTGGAACAAGAGCAGTTATCGCGCGACAACACCCGCCTGATGCGGCTGCGCAAAGAAGCAGGGCTGCGGCTTCGGGCCAGCCCGGAGGAACTGAAATACCCGGCACGGCGTGGCATACGGCCAGAGCAACTGACACCCTTGCTGCAAGGGCATCACCTGAACTATGGCCAAAACGTGCTGATCACCGGAGCCACAGGATGCGGCAAAACCTATCTGGCCTGCGCACTGGGAGAACAAGCGTGCCGACAGAACAAAAAGGTGAGGTACTACCGGCTGGGCCGACTGATGGAAGCGCTCAAACTGGGGCATGCAGATGGCAGTTATTTAAAGCAATTAAGCCAGCTGCAAAAGCTCGATCTGCTGATCCTGGACGATTGGGGATTGGAAGGATTTAAAGGAAAACAAATCAGCGATCTGCTGGATGTAATTGAAGACAGATACGAGCAACGCAGCACAGTGATCGTTAGCCAATTACCGGTCAGTGAATGGTATGGACTGATGGAAAATCCGACGGTAGCAGATGCGCTGTTAGACCGATTGATCCACAACGCCCATCGACTGGAATTAACAGGCGAATCGCAACGGAAAAAAAGTCTGGCTGAACCGGCGGAAGTAAGTTAAAAAGTGAGGAGTTACGAAGAGAAGATCAGATGGTCGGACGATACCGAAACAGCTGGCCGGACAAACCGAAATACGCACCGTACACATCGCGGATACCGTACTTACTGTGTTCAAACGCCAGCATCTTCACAGGTGTTAACTGCTGAAATGGCAACCACGGCGCTAAATTGATCAGTATCACACTACTACCCTTCCAAGACGGTAAGCACCTGGTGTCCAGCGCTACACAGTTAGCAGGACTTGCTGCCCTACCAATAGGGTAACTACCCAAGAGAAAGCATGCTCCTGACAGCTTTGTGCAGGCGTTAAGTAGCACACATAGTAAAGTGTTTATGGCCCGGTTCTTTGCATGAACAACTTTTGAAATTAGGCCTCTCCACAAATAGCGTATAATTGCCATTTATAGCTCTACTCCCAAGATATTGAGTACTCGACGTCTCCAGCCAGATGAACACTTCGACTTCAATTCGGTGGCTAACTTTAAGTCACGACGCAATTGCTCACTGAGTTCCACAACGTCCTGATAAGGGTCGTCAAAGAAATCCCTGTCAGTTAGTGTTTTAAACATCACCATCAATTGTTTGAAATCGGGATAACGAGAAATTGGCCCACGCAACAAATCAAACAAAGAATACACCTGCGTATCTTGCTCTATAAGGGCCTTGGTATCTTGATCTAGTGCATGAGAACTTCGAATGAGAAGGTCTGTTAACTTGGACGCTTCGCTTAAAGGTACACCGTTAAGAGCTGACACATTGTCGGTGATCGTCTGTTTAACAGCTTCATTTCGGAGGTCGGTGGAACTATATGACCAACACATGATTCCGAAACCATACATCCTCAGATAGCTAAGAAAATTGACTATATCCAGACCTCCATTGCTGATGGGAGCAGACCCGAAGGTTTCATGGAGACACCGCAGAATGCTTATGCCATCTTCCACAGTCCACTCAATAAGTTCTGGCCGTACACTGTGAGCCAGGGCCTGACGGATCTCATCGCTGTGACGTACCCAATAATCCAGCTGAAGTTTTACTTCGACCTCACATGCCAATTGTTCCCCATTCACAAGGCTGTGGCCAATTCCATTTAGGTTGTGAAGCATGTCAGAGAGGAACATAACAGTAGTTGCTGAATGGGGATTTGACGCGGCATCCCGACTATACGAACTATTCATACGTATCGTCTCAGCGACTTTTGCTATAAACGTTAATAAGTTGCCAAGTTGCACCACCGTGGAGTGTGGATTTGGTACGGCTCGTTCTGTGTTGCTGCTCATAAACAGGACCTTACGACGGGCATATGAGGCAACGAACCCGCTTCATTGCCAACCTGGTAGGTATTGTAAACGAACCGAAAAACGGCCATTACCCATTAAGGGGCACAAATTCGCACTCCTTAATAGTAATTTCAACAATTCCCATGCTGAAGCAATCCAAAAGCCGACGGCTTACCGTAAAACCCGATAAACTGAGTGTGGGACTGAATATATTTGTGATAGAAGCCAGATGAACCGCCACATTTAGGGCATTTAATTAGTTCTTTCTCGGCCATGATCAGTTGTTTCCTGTACTTTGAATCATCTTAAATCGTCGTTTTCACTTGTCTTACCGATGACTGATGGCGCTGGAAATAACAATGGTATGACATTGAAAACGAAGATCACTGTAGCAAATCCAATCAGAGCTCCTAATGCTATGGTGTCATTAAGTACAGCTCCGCATATCGAACCTGCCAACATAATGCCCAACCCAAAGCCAATGCCGCTATAAAAGTGCTTCGTGACTCTCCTTGCAAAAATCCGCACCATAAACAATGGTCCCTTCATGAGAAGCCGAGGTTGCTCTTTTAGCTCAGCTTTCAGAGCAGAGTTGCAGTACCACATGATTAATAATGCCGGGCCAAACATAATCATTGGTATCACGTCCAAAGTCTTAATTCTTTTCACAAACTACTCCTTAACACTGACTTTGGGATAAATCTTCGTACCAGACCTTCGTTCCGGACTTGCTAAGTTTAACCTCAGAGCCGAAATCACCACCACCGGTTGTTGTGGAAATGGTTTCGATGTTGATAACCCTCACGTTGTTTTTGGCAAGCCATTCATTAATCTGTGCAACCGTCTGCTTGCCGGTGAAGATTTCTACGTTAATTTTCTTTGTTTGCATCACCCTATCAACCTTTTAATTGCTACTTCTGCCATCGGGGTTTCCTGTCACTTATTTAGTAAAAATGCTTTTGTGGCCAGCTTTGCCCTGAACCAAGGGCAAGGCGTTTCTTTGTAGTGTTCACACGCTTCTTCATTGCTGGCAAGCGCGTACTGCGCTCTATCAATCCGACTATGGAACTGAACAAGCTCCGCAACCAGGCGCAGGAACTCAGGCCCACGAACTATGAGTGCAATGATCACAAAATCCCAAAAACTCAGAGCCATCTGCTTTTTCCTTTATCTGAATAAAACCAATTCGGAGCCAAAACATGAAATTTCTCCAGCTGCTTCAGCGGGTATCAAGCGCGAACCACAAGGTTCGCCATACTCAACTCTGCTTGATTCATGGCACTGGGATATACTTAAAAGATTTCAAACCGATGCGTTTTGCATTTTCTCTTGCTGCTGATTTATTTAAGTATGGGTAAATTCCATGAGTTGATAAGGCTCTGAGTGCCTTCTCAACAGAGTCAACCATCCATACCCCATCAATGCAAGGCCGCCCGATCACAGTGTGACTAACAATCTGACCTTGTTCATCAGTCGAGGTAATCGTTTTGCCTTTGACATATTTCAATTCAAGCTCAACTATAGAACCATCAGGTTTGTAGAATTTCGGACTGTCATGTCCCGTTATCAGTAAATATCTCATTATAAACCTAGCTCTGATTCATCATCTGAAGCGATTTTTAAATTAAATTCAGTGTCGCCGATATTTGACTATGGTTTCAGCGGCATTCAGACAAATTAATTAAAACAACAAAATTAATACGACCTTAAACAGCAGTTTCTATAGTTCCATATTAGGTACACAAATGCCATATCCTTTCCTGGTCGTGTTCTTCCTCCTACAGGTGTACACCATCTTGCCGTCGACATCCCCATTGGATGACAGCAATCCTCAAACACTTCTGCTTGATCACCTACAGAACCAGCGTCATTGTCAGCTGAATTTTGTTTCACATCTTCAGCGTCGGCTGGGGATCCGATAAACGGAATGCTGGTAGCTTTGTCTGGACCTTTTGTTGCTTCTGGTACCGGATATAGCATTGAAAACCTGTACTGGCTGCGAGGAATGGTCGGGAAGAACTCAGGCTTACACATTGCCTCATCACCTATGGTCTTGTGAGCTAGACCCTTTCTGTGAAGTGACGCCAATACTCGTTGCGTAATTAGCGATGAACCGGCCACAGCGTCAGGTTGTGGGTAGATATTTCCAGTTAGCGGATACAGGCTACCGTCGCAACCAGCGCAGCCGTATGCCTCTTCACGTTGATCATCTGCAGTTGTTTGCACACAGTCTGCAGCACACCACGCCATTGCTGCCGGGTTTGCAAATATTACGGCTTCAGGATTAAGAACAAGAGCTAATAGGTCGTTATTCCACAGCGGGTCAATTTCTGAGATATACAACAGGTCCATATCAACAAAGCCATCAGAACAGTCTGGTAGCAACATCATGCCGAGCATGGCCATTATCGGATAGCTGAAATAGTGGTACTGGTAAAATGCCTGCGCAGTTTGGCCGCCACTTGATTGGCCTCCCCCTTGATTAATCCCCATACCAGTAATCGAGTTCTGTAATTTCACCCCGCCGAGACTTGGTGAACACCATGGTAACGTGACCACTTCATTGATTTTTGTGGGCGACCAAAAACCCATAGGAGTGCCAAACTCTGGTACACCTAGTTCATCCTGACATGTACAAGCTAGAACTTTATTGCTTGCGCCAGCTGGCTTCTTACCTATCCCTAAGATGTTCAGACTATCTAAGAAACAGTCCCAACATATTTGGGTAAAAACTTTACTGAACACGTTGGCATCGGGACAGGCTGGATTCGTCGTCGCAGTCTCTTGTGCAGAAGCTGCCTGTGCAAAGACAGTCAAAATAACGACCATGAGTAATTTACGCATCGCTACAGCTATTTTCAGCTTCATCTTAGGATTGCGCCAGAGTGAGAGTGACATATGAAACAGCCTGATTTGCTAAATTCATCACATAATTCAAAAACGTTACTGCAAAATCCGGGTGGTTCTGCATTAGCCATATGCCGAAAGCAATACAAGCAACCCCAGTTAAAATTTTCATTCTCCATCCTCCATACTGTATTGCTCGACCTTGAATACTTTTTTCTTCATGTCCGGACTAATAAACACGGGCAGAGCACCCAACTTAAAGCGTTTTACTAATTCTTTTGGCATGACATACACCTCAGATTTGAAGTGCGACCGCAGGGCGTCCATGTGTTCCCAGCCTTTTTTCTGATCGACACGACTTGTCATCAGAACCATTTGACCTACATTGTTTTTTGATGAGATCACCTTAGTTGCCCACTCAACTTGCCTTAGATCTGTCGCATCAAAGACTACAAAATTTTGGGCCATAACAGGGTTATCCAGAGGATTGATAATATCGCCAGCACGCGCCAGAATATCGCCTCTTGGATTTTTGACATCAGAGGTCACTTTGACTGTAGGGTTAATAAACCAGACCTGATCAACCACTGCAGGAGGCAGCACTTCAAATGCCTGCCGGCTCCAGAAAGTTTGAATTGTCTTTTTCTTTTGGCCTTCCCAATCGTATTGCGCCATCCGTTGTTTCATAGTTTCAATCAACGAAACTTCCTCAACCGGGTAAGTAGGTCCCATGACGCCAAAATCACCAGGCTTTTCACCATCAAGCGATTTACCTTTGATCCAGCGTAAATTCATGATGCCCTTGGCCGTGTAGCTATCCTTTCCTTTCCGGTAAATTATGAATGGAACCTGCGTTACACTGTAGTCATCAAAGACAGTCGGATTAAAGTTCGCTTCCGGCTGTGATTTCAGATCAACGGCAAGCCCGCGAAGTATTTTCATGGTTTGCGTAATTGATGTATGCCCTTTTTTCAGACCTTTTAAGTAAACCCGGCCACCTGCTTCAGCAGCTGTTTGCAGTGCGTCTTTAATTTCCGCATCTGACATTGAGAACGATATTAGGATCGCAAAATCTTCCTGTTTCTGTGCTGTTGGGACGCCGCCAAAGTTGCTGGCCTGCTCCTGTGACATTCCAAGGTTTTGCATACCTTTTCTGGCTCCAGCCAGAGCTGCATTTGACAGTTCCTGTGCTTCGGTCATGAATTTCGCGGTTTGATTTTGGACAGCTTCAGCAGAAAAACTACTTAGATTGCCTTGGTTCTTCTTGATGTAGTCCTGAACCTCTTTGCCTGTGTCCCGCGCAAATGAGCCATCCTGGTCTGCTATCTTTTCATTTGGATTAAATGCACCAGATGATTTCATGTTATCCGCAATCTTTTTGGCTTGATCAGGATTGACCAATTGATCCCATGAATCCTTTTGAACAACAGGTTCAGCCATATTTTCTGTGGATTGTGCATGCCCTACCTGAAGGACCAACAAAAGAACTACAGCTGATAGTTTTTTAAAAAACGGCATAGGCTTTTCCAAGAACGTCTTGCGTTGTTATTGCTCCCCAGTAGCGGGAGTCGTATGTAGTTTTCGTGTCACCCATCATAAAGAGCTGCCCAGCACTTAACGTGTGTACAGGCTGGATATCAGCGATGGTCTGTTGTAAAAAGCTCAAGACATGCGTCATGCCGTTTTGGATGGTTCGACCATCGCTGATTGTCACCTTGTCTTCAAAGACATGCACCGTCATTCCTTGTGTCGCGACGACTTGTTTTATCCACTTCCCGCCAAGTGGATAAACTTTATTTGGTTTGTTCATCACAAATGCGGCCAAATCGTTTACACCGACTTCTTTATCCCAAGTGTCGACCAAGAATACAGAGGCCTGTAAGCAGTTACTTGCTGTGGAGTTCGAGGCAATGATGTATCGGGAATTGAAATAGTAAAAATAGATACCAATGATGATCATAAGTAAACATACTGGCCAAAGTTCTTTTAGTTTCATAACGCCCTCTCTTAGTAAGGGCATATTAATACTAGCTAAGATGAAAATTTCCCGTTAAGGGATGGTATTTCGCGGGGCTTAACGGATTTTGGGGGTTAATCAGCTAATTTATTCAAAGCGAGGCGGCCAGCGTCTGAATCAACTCTCTTGTTTATCATGTTTTTTCATATCTTTGCCCATTGCCCTGTGCTCCTTTTAACATAGCCTTTTAGTTATTCAAGCTTTTTTCAATCTTAACTAGCCTATCCATGCAGACCAGGCAAGGCAGATCGGTTTCTTGCGCCTCACCATCTTTCTTTGGTGATTTCTGACAAAGAGTATCCCCTTCGGAACGTTCAAACCGGCCTAACTCACAAGGCGCTCCGCAAACGATATGCAGCCTATCTTTCGTCCGGTCAAATCCCTGCCAAATACGCATTGATTGTATGTATAACGGCAAACTGTATCGCTCTAGTACTTCATTTGCGTGAGTACAAAGAAGCTGCTGCAGTCTGGAAACTTTTAACCAATCTGGCGACATCAATTTGTATTCAGTCCTGATGTCTGCCACCAACAGCTCAATATTAAAGGACTCAATACCTACAACCGCAGGGGTTAACGTGAAAAACACATGCCGCACCTTTAGAATGTGAGTGCCTACACATGCTTTCGTTGCATTAATTAATTCAGTTGCTACTGCTCGTCCGATGGCCTTGGCTGTCTCGGCCCATTTAGATTTAGGTAAACGCATTACCCTGAAAAGGCTGTCGTATTCCCAAGCTTGTGATGCCGTTTCTATATAACGTTGGATTAGAGCGCTACAATCAACTGGGTCATTTCTTGTCACACCCAAGTAAATTGTATGCTTGCCAATACCTAAATTGCTTTTGCAATATTCTTGGGCGGCCAGTAAGGCGCTATCCTCACAAGGATACAACTTAGCATTCCAGCCATTTTGCTGATTTACACGCCAGCAATACAAGCCTTCAGCTACTGGCTCCAACTGATGCGGATTGGCAATGCTCATAGGTCTTAGCTTGTTTCCTGCTTGGTTAATTGGTTTAGTGACTGAACCTAAATTAATGCCAGGAAAACCCATTCCGCATTAAATTAAGATATTTACATTCTGACTGACCTTGCCAGCCCTGCCTATCTTGCAAAAATACGATACAAATTCCGCCTTTCGAAACATGGGTATCAACTGAAACCCAGATACTTGAACTCAGACAATCTGGCTCGTCCAGCAAATAAGTAGTGTTTACATTAGTGAGCATGTTTGAAAAATCATTACTTCGTTGTAAAGGAGAAATCGCCAGACAATTCACATACTCAGCATTGTTGCCATTTTCAGCTAAAACACGGGCAAGCATAGTTTTACCGCAGCCAGTAACTCCATATACAACGATAAGTAATGGTTTTTGCTTGGCTTGTTGGTGCTCCAGTAGGATTTTTACTTGCTCCACATGCTCCGAATAATCAAACGTTCGCTCAACATCATGAACCCATTTGTGGGCAATGACTTTGAATCCACTTATAGTTAAATCACGTTCCATCGGGTTTTCCTATTTCTTGTAGATAGTGAGTTTTACGGCACCAGTTGAGTCTTTTGCATCGGTCGATATTATCCAGCCATCACTCGCTAGCTCACCAACATTAATGGCTATTTTGCATGTATCGCCTATTTTTACTTCGTTGGAGCCACAGATGTCATCATGAACAAAATTATCTACTCTGATCCATCGCTCACCTTTTTCATCAGCGGATACATAAACACCGGCATTCTTATTCAAAAAATACACACTAGAATCGTCAGTGCAACCACCCAAGAATGAAGCAAGAAAAAGACTTTTAACTAATAATGCGGAACGAATTAGACTCATGATCTGTGTCCTATATCAAATTTGTTGTTTTTGTGGCCAGCTTAGCCCTGAACCAAGGGCAAGGCGTTGTTTTGTAGTGTTCACACGCCTCTTCATCGCAGGCCAGCGCGTACTGCGCTTGATCAACTCGCTCCCAAAACTGAACAAGTTTTGCCGCCAGGGCCAGGAGCTCAGGCCAACGAACTATGAGCGCAATGATTAAAAAATCCCAAAAACTCAGGGTCATGGCCTGTTTCCTGTGCTGTTAAATTGAATTTATCGCCACATACTTAGGGTGAAAATTGAGATTCAAATCACACCCTTTAAGTAGCAATATTTTTGAGTGAACATGCTGCTTTGCTTGCCCTAAAGTCATGCGAAAAGCCGTGTATATAGGTAAGCCATAAGAAAACTTCCCTAATGGCTCGATACCAACAATCTCACTGATCACGGGGCGCATATCGACAAGAGCATTCAGCCTTTCTGCTAACGGCAATTCATCGACTGTCAGTGCTGGTCGAATGTAAGTCCGGCCAGACTGATCAATAGCTTCGTAGTTTGGTCTTAACATGCTTTTTCCCATATCTACTTACTACTCAAAAACGACCATGCTTCATCAATGATCACTATTGGTCTACCGGCTTTCTTTCCATTGAAATACTTACCTCGTGGCAACTTGTCACCACGACTCAATTTGTACTGCCACTCTCTAAAGGCTGCACATTTACCAGCTAAGCGCTGATATTCGGGCAGATTTTGAGTGATGCTTACTAATTTTGTTCCAGGCCTCGGTTGATGTGCTTTTAACATGCGGGATTCCTGTCTGGTTTATTGAATAATTCTGGCTGTCATTGAACAGCCAAGCGGCCTGTAGTTCTCAGCTTCATTGCGACTTGAAAACGGCATCGTGTGCCATAAAACCTTGTCACTACCAAGACCTATCCTGCAGAGCATTTTTTTGCGTTGGTACATGGCTACGGTCTGTTTTGTCACAGGCCGTAATAGCTCCGGCTTGTTGGATGAAATAGACGGATACCTTGCTAACCAATATCCCTCATGCGGTTTGCCAACGATAGCCAAATAAGCTGTTTTACCGAGCATACTTGCCACTCCTTATAAGGTTGCCTGAATAAACCATTTATCAGTGTCGTACTCATAGTACCGACAAAAATTGTGCGGTGAACGCTTCAGCCACTTGCTGATCTCTCTTTTAGCGATACCTTTCTTCAGATAGGTTTTAACCCGCCTTTCAATTTCGCCGTCCATGATTGAGACACAGAAATTAACTTGCACCCACTGAGATTTATCAGCGTCTTTCGTCAGCTCAGCTAAAAATCCGGCCATGTCTGCTAAGTCCTATTAGGTTCTGGATGCTTCATTAATTGCCAAGCGTGTGATTGCAGCTGCTTTGTCTTCAGCATGAACAGTGACGTCATAGCTTGATGCTACAGCGCACTTCTTTCCTACCAAGGAAAAGATTTTCACAGAATTGGCGACAATAACGTCATGATTCTTTTGGTTCGGATCTTTATAAACTGTCATTACGGCATCCGGTTATATAATTCTTCATTGAGCAATCTGAACTGCTTTTCTAACAAGTCAGCGTGCTGATTCATTATCTGGTTGAACAGCGGTGTGCTGTTAATTAAGGCTATTTCTGTTCCTGATACCAGCTTCAAGCACTGCGACAATATTCTTCAGCACTTCTTTTTTTTCATCTAAATGTTGCTGGTTTTCTATAGAAAGCTCTGTCTCCATTAATGTTCTATCTCCAATACCGGAGATGACTATTTTTCCAAGATAGCCAAAATCCTTATGGGTAAAGCCGAGGCAGTAGCCACGATGATCGTAACTCAGCGCTGCAACTACGCCTTCAGGTAAATCAGCGGCTGTTAATTGCTTTAGGTCCAACCGTTGATCACCTAACCTCCCCGCATGCAGACGCTCTTTACCTAGAGACTCAAGTCCCTCACCTGCCATACCGAACCCTTTGTGGGGGGGTACTTGCGGGCCAAAGTAAGTACCTAATTTAATTTCCTGCGTTCGCCTTTCCATGACATCAATAAGGATTTTAGCTATTTTATGTGCGTCACTGAAAAGACTCTGCTTTTCGCGCTCCGCAAAATACTTGCCAAGCCCCGGAGAAAGCATGACCTCGAAGTTACCGTCCATCAATATATTGCCATCCATGATTACTTTTTCGTTACAAAACCCCTTGTAACGCATCAGAGTTTCGCCACAGGCTTGTAACAGCGGTTGGAGCTTGAAACCAGTCTGAGGATAAAAATCTTCAGCAACACCTTCATTGACCACAAAGTTGATGCCACCTTCTTGAAGCACAAACTTAAATAAAAAGACGGAAACGTCGTGGCCTGCCAAATTTTTCATTACCGCTTCAACCATCGAGTTTCCTGTATTCATTCGTTAGTATTAGGTCGACACGAAATATCACTAACTATCAACCGTTGAGGGTTTGGGTTATCTTGGTCGGGTTTATCGACAATAACTGTGCATTTTTTGTCTGACACAATTACAGTCACGACATAATCGCCACTTTCATTAACCTCTGCATGTTCCGTGTAACTCAACGTATTTGCTGCAAAATCTTTCGCAAAACTTTGGATACTTTCTGGCACATCGGACTGAACTGAGCAAGAGATCAGAAATATAACTACACCAGCCACAAATGACTTATTGTTAACGATTGCCACTGTTCTGTTTCCTGTGCTGGTTAAGACTGAATTACTACGGCATTTTTGCCGCACAAATGTACCGTTTCATCATCATCACGATCTGGAACAGCGCTGTTCATATCAAAAACAGATGATGCCTTATCGCCCTGACCAAAGCTGTAGTCATGGTTTGCAAGATAGACCTCTGCATTGGCTGGCATTTTCTGTAGTTCTTTAATCAGATCACGGACTTTCATCGGAATTCCTATACCTTTCCTTGCTTCTCAAATATACATCCAGAGTCATTGCCTCTAACAATTTTGATGGCTCCATCATCGTAGAGATAGGCCACATGGCTGTTTAAATTTATAGAGCAGGGGTTCTTATTCAAATCCTTCCACCCATCGATTTCTAGGCTGAAAAAAGACATCCTTTTTTGGTGATACATCGGCAAGCCTGTTAGCTCATCTTCCACTTCATTTAACGTATCTCTAACCAACTTGTGAGCTGATACTCTAGAATATGCAGGTGGTGCGTTTTCCAACCTGCGAAAAACTTCATCGAGCCTCAGCGACTTTGGAATAGGCATACCATTTTCTTGAAGCTGTTCTAAGGTTTGCAAATGATTCGACCGCTCTGGAATTAACTCATAGTTGAAAGCTGATTCAACAACATCCAGTTCAGAAATTGAAGATAATGCTCTAAATAGCTGATCCTAATTGTGATACACCTGCTTCAATCCATGCTTGCCGCCCGGAAACGGTGCGGCAGTGTCCATAAAGTAGTAAACCTGCTCCAGTAAATCATCCATGTTTTTGCACTGATGAT